>Ga0065711_1009069_pt1 | contig 30881 bp, 19 predicted proteins | sample Hoacrofraction12_FD_59098 | JGI IMG/M metagenome (GOLD analysis project Ga0065711, IMG submission 59098) | Hoatzin crop microbial communities from Cojedes, Venezuela - Epithelial fraction 12 v2 (version 2) | ecosystem: Host-associated > Birds > Digestive system > Esophagus > Crop | place... | reverse complement strand
TTATCAATAAACGCCATTTGCTGTCCACCACATTGGTGTCTGCGTGCTGATGACCCGAGCGGCCGAGGGGTGGGTCGCCGAGCCGTCCCTGAACCAGGTCGCCACGCCAACGAAGGCAACACATTAATCAATAACATCATCACCTTCACAAGAGCAATGACTATTGCGCTTGTAAATTGCTCCTGATTCTCCCAGATGTTGTTAAGGGGTCTATCTGAAAATATGTGGTCAGAGCATCAATGAAAAACTTGCTGACCACACTTTATAATGATAATGACCAAGAGAGCCAGTCTGGATTATAGCTGCAAATAACAATTTAACCAGAGAATTTTATCCAATGGAAAAATCAATATCGTTTACAATGAATGCAACTCTTAATAGCCACAGGGCAGCCGCTAATATTGTCATTAAAGACATTCTGGCCTTTATTAATTTATGTTTTTCCTTTTAAAGAAAAATCTATGTGAGCAATAATCATAAGGGAACACCTCTACATTCATTTGCTTTTCAAATGTGACTAAATTATTTAGTTTGTCTAATGAATTTGTCATGTACTAAGATCTTAGCTATTGGTCCTTGCCCTGCAGCCCTACCTGGCATTGCTGCTGGTGGTGGTGTTGACTGAGTGAGAATTAAGTGTTCAGGGATAACGCTAATGGGAAAATTCAAGAAGTGAACAACCCATCTAAATCTGTGCATTGACACACTGAAGTGACAGAAAGTCATCTATGTGTTTAACCATGAAAAGTTACTTTTAATGTCTCAAAATGTTTGCATATCAGAGATCTTTAACGTCTGAGGCTTCTAACCTGGTTAAGGGTTTACTCGTGCAGTTCCTGTGAAAATGGGGGGAAGCAGAACAGCTCAGTCCCCCTGGGTTCCTCACTCTCTGGCCACAGTGTGAATGATACACCCACTTGAAACAACCATCAGTGGCATCCCAAAAGTTCAGCGTGAATCTACGTAGTCCCTCTATAGCTCTCATTAGATGATACTATAGCCTAAATTTCTATGCATTTTCTCCAGGGCAGTGTCAGGACAGCAGAAAAAAAGGAAATTCTAAAACTGACAATTACTGCAGGAAAGGGGCGGTCAGTTTGGTGCATCACAGTATATGTATCCATCCATCCTACTCTTCACAGCCCTCTCCTGCCTCAGTGCAGGTCTTCCACCGTGGTCTTAGGAAGACTCTCAGGGTAGCACCAGTTTGGAAGCACAGAATCAATGAAGTGCCACTTCACATAGTCGTCTGAAGGGATTAAGGCTGATGCCTTATTTGTTATAAATTAATATTCCTCTTAGGAGAAACCCCTGCAATATTTATGAGATACTTCTTCAGTTTGGTGATATTTTAGGTCATTACTGACTCAGAATCACCTTTACCTAAGGTACTGAGCTGACAGCTAGGAGACTGGTATCTGAGCCCATTTTTGCTCATGACCTCCTGTGTGATTCTGGTCAAATCTCATCTGTGTTCCTGTTTTTTCTCCTCCTCTCTTTACCAATGGGCACTGTCTGTCTCCCTTCTGTATCTAGCTTAACAGGTGTTTGTCTTGGAGACACATGGGGGGCTATTGTCATAAACATGTCTAATCATGTAAGGATGAAAAAAAGACAGAATTTTTTCAAGACTGATTTTATTTCTCACTCCTTTAAAAGGAAATCAGGTAAAGAGGAATTTAGGGGACTTGTAACTCTCCAAACAGTATGCAAAAATTGATAATAAATCAGCCTTCATTATCATTAAACTTTCCTGGAAATTTTTTCCCTTGTGAGTATAAATTGGTAAGTGTTTAATTTCAGTGGAGGTAACAGGATGTGTGTCTTTGGGTATTTTAAACTGACGCTGAGTTTGCCTGACGCATTGGATAGGCAAACTTCAGCTGCAGAGTCTGCTAAAAATTGCGCAGAACTTTGCATCACTGAAATATTGAGGTATAGTAGTTGTATTATGTTGAGATTGATTCACACATCAGTTTTTTAACTATAAAATCACTCAAATTATACATAATAGAAATCATAGTCATAAGACATACTAAATCATTCTGCATTTGAAAATCACATTTCTAAAAATAGAATGTGAAACTATTTCATTAATAAAGCAATCAGTATCAGTGGTCTGAGATTTAATAACTGGTATAGATTCGCCACATCAGCAGTGTATCTTCTACAGAAAGATGTTCTGGCACAGTCACTCAAAATTTTTTGGTTCAGTCAGCAGGGCACTCCTTATTCACAAAAACTTTTATACGCTGGGGACTCCCATGCCTCCCACAACAGACATTGTCCTCTTCTGATTAGTAGTAAAAAATATTAAACCCAGGAAGAGGCCTGCAAATCAGGACCAAATGATGAGGTGCCAGGACACTGGCTGCTTAAGAAGGAAGTAATGATCCTTGTGTTCATCGCTCTGGGGGCTCCACTGGATTTGCTTAACAGAGTTGCCAGGAAACAAATAAGACCAACTGAGTTGCTGGGGAAGGACATTCTCAGGTGAGGTTTGTCCTGCTGCCCCATGTCATGTTCTTTGCAACATGTTCTAAAATTTGATATTTCTGCTGTGTTTTTTCCCCAGTAAAATTCAAAACAGGCCCATGAGTGTTTCAAGACAGTCCAGGCTTTGGATCATCTTGAAAATTCTGCAAAAGTTATCCATCATCTCACTGGCCTCCGTGTGAGCAGAACCACATCCATATTTTCCGTAGGAATGAAGGGTTTAGAAAAAGAACTGAGGTCAAAACAGTTCCCCAAAAAAATCGTTTCGATCACTTCTTGCTTACATAGTAAGACTGATTTACCATGTCCCAACAGGAGAGGGATGGGTTGTGCTCTTTCTTTATCCACAGCCCAGCTGCATACAGCCCTGGTACCATATATGTTCTGGAGGTGATTTATCAGAACAGGAGACTGGCAAAACTGAAAATACATCAGACAGAAAAACAAAGCCAGGGAAATTATTGTACCTCAGAAAAACTATTTGGCATATATTCAGTTGTACAGAAACAGACTATTTTTCCTCCAGACTTAAAAGTTATTGTCAGTTTGCCAGCTCAGGTGTTTATGACTTTTTAATTGGAGTTGAATGAAAACTTGAATGTGGAAAGAATGGTACCTCTCCATAAAAGGAGATCTACGCAATCAGCACAGGGTACTGATAATGACAAAAAAAAAATCAAACTCTTTGAGCATGATCTGCAATGATAGAAGACAGAAAATAGTCCTAGATGCAAAAACTGCCTTATGCTTCGTACATTTTACAGAGCATCCCACCACAAGCAAGATGCTGAATGATTTAAATTTAATCTATGTTTTCTGATAGAAAGACATGTGTTTCTATTGGCTTATGTTGTTGGAAGTTATGAGTATGAAAATTTTCTTGGAAGATCATGGGCTTTAAGACACATTCAATTTGTTTTTAAAAACATATAATGCTATCCTATGAACTGCATTTGTATTGATTCCCTGTCTTGGCAGGGGGCTGAAAGAACAGGAAGAACATTCAGGTGGTGATTGTTCACTTTATCAGCTCTGAATGACTCTGGTTTATTAAGAGACAGCTTATTCTAAAGAACTTGGAGAGGAGCAGCTTTTCCCTCAGCACAAACTTCCTGCTCAAATTAATTCAGGCCAATTTGCAGCTTCGAAAGGCACCTGCTGAAAGCAAGGCTTAGTGGGGCCGGAATGAATGAGCCCAGGCTGATACCTGCCAGGTGGCCTGCAAGAAGATTAGTTGAAATCAAATTCTTAAATAAGCAGAACTGTAGCCTAAACAGCCTTCCCTGTGTAGCTGTTTTTTCTGAGACACTGGTAGTGCAAGGATGATTTTTTCTTAGCTATTTGCTTTGCCACAAACAACACCTTGGGGGCTACTACAGTGAATTCCAGCTATCAATGGAATTCATTTTCAGCTGAACGCTGAAACTCCTAAGCAGGTATTACTGGGATGAAAAATAAAGCTTCATTTTGTGTCTTTAACCTGTGTTCAGGATTGGGTGCAGACTTATGTCATGTTTTCTATGTCTTTTTCTTCCCTACACAACGAAATAGGATTGTTCAGTAGCGTGGTGATGGGGAGGGTAGCAGTTCCTCCCAGGTGCGTGCAGATTGTGGTGTGAATCACGTGTCTCAGCTTTCTGGGAAGGGTGCTGGAAATATTCACAAGATTTTGGCCAAAATCTTCCTCTGAGCATAAAACTGACTTCCTCTAGTTTCTCCTGTATGTCTCCGTGGAACAATCCATAGTCCTGAATTATTAGCATGCCTAGGTAAAAGGTCCATTACTAGAGCTGGAATTTTTTTGATAGGGAAGATTGTGATACTAATTCTGTGGTTATCCAGCACCTCTTGTGAATATCTCCCCAAAATCCCACACTGTAGGTACACAAACAAAATACCACTTGCAGCACATACCTACCACGTCTAATCCTCCACATGAAATGACTTGTTAAATTTTGTCCTGCTATAGAAAAAATGCTGGAAATGGCAGATAAGAAACTTGGTCAGTTCATCTGTGCTGTCAATGCTCTAAAACTCCTGAGCAAGCAGTTGTGAGAAAACAAGTTCTCATAATGTTGCCCGAAGCAGGAGGCCCCGGTCAATGAAATTCTATTTATGCCACGTTTGTGTGTCTCCTGGAAGAGCAGGAGGCTCTGTAAAAGTGTGTAAGCATGGATAAAAAACATACGAGGTAGATGTTCCACTGATATCTATTCCCTGGAAGCTGAGACCCTGATTGATCTGTCAGAACTACTAATTTCTTTCTTTGTATCACAAAGAGCTGGTTAAACATCAATTTGCCAGAAATTATGCAGTTGTTTTTAAATAAACAATTAAAGCAAGCACAGTTCCCACTGAGGTATAGAAGACATTTATTTTGGTCCCAAAAACTCCACTATTTAGTTATTTTTTTGAATACATTCAGAAAAAAAAGAGATAATTTGCCTCACTATAAAGGCAAGGAAATACAATACTTATGGACAAAGGTAGGGAGGGAAATGAAGAGCAACATTTTCAAAAGGCTCATTATTTATGGTATTTTAATTCATGGAAGGCAGATTTTTCAAAGAAAATTTGATTGTTTTACACCATAAGAATCAGAAGCACTTTTAAAAGACCTCGTTATGCTCAGCGATGATTAGAGGGGAGCATTTCTTGTGAATAAAGTACTTCCATTTTTAAGTTTCCCACTCTAAACTGTATTGAAAACTCCAAAGAGTTTTTCTAGGTTGCCGGGTGAGCTCAGAGAGGCTGTGAACCACAGACCTTGCTGATCAGGGAGCTTCTTGAGATCTGGCTAGGGGTGAAAGAGGTGCTGTCATGTCCTATGACGTATGACACCAGTCAGCCAGCCCAAGCGTTTCTAGGCATTTTGGGAAACTGGTAACTAACCAAGGCAACGAACAAAAGAACCCCACCATCTCCAAAAGTCTTCGCTTCTCCAGAGTACTCAAACTACTGGCCTGGGGTGTTTTTGTTGCCAGCTGGCGTGCGGGCAGGGGAGTCGAATTAGAAGAGAAAGATCTTGGGCAGGTTCCCGTCACAAAAGAGCCTGCTTTGCATCAAAAGACATCATAGAATTGAGTCACCTGCCCAGAATGATTTTATTTCTGATAAAACACTGATGCCACAGATACACTGTGTGTGCTTTCAGATGCCCCTAACTTGCAAAACAAGGTGGTAATGCCAAGCCCTGGGGATGTGCCAGGGAGAGCTCTGAAGGCAAAGCCCCTCGTGGTGTTCAAGACCCAACCTCATTTTCTGACTCCCAGCTATAGATTAGGCTTGAGACTTAGCCATTGACTTTTCATAAAGGTGATATAAGATGTAACTCTGATATGCTCAAATATTGGCCACTGGTGAGATTTGGATGACCTATTTCTGATATCATTTTAAAGGTCACCATACACGCCTTAACCAGTCCCACCCTGATAATTGCACAGAGTCAGAAAATGAACCCAGACCTCCTAAGGAAAAAACACCCATCTTCCCGAAGCTGCATTTGTAGTTTTTGGTGTAGCATCTTTATAAATGGATTTTCTCCACGAATACAATGGTTTTCTTTGAGTTCCCAACCCCACCCCCCAAAAAGGCAAATTAAATATTTGAAGGCTGTTATAAATAAACTGGTTAAACTCAAAGCTGTGAAGTTATCCACTGGCCTTCAAACAAGAGAAATATGTTTTCAAAGCTGCTGTATTAGTTTTCAGAATTCTCTGAAAAAATACTGCTGAGTGAATATTTTATGATAATGAAAGCATGTGACAAATATTGCTTCTTTTACAGTTTGGATAATTTTATTGACTCTTTAGGAGTTTTTTCCATGTGTCCATTTGGTCCTTGGACTTAGTTCTCACAGCTTTTTTCAATTTTCATTTACCTCACCTAAAATTCAGATGTGTTGTTGAATTGTTGGCCAGAGTAATTTTTTATTTCCTGATAGACTGAAATAAAAATTCAGTCATTTATATGGTATGCTACCACAGAAGAGAAATTTGTTTCTGTTTTCCTTTTTAATTCTTTAATACTATTTAGTCGTGTTATCATACGAGTTTAACATTCGCTTTGGCAAAACACAGGAAATGTATGGAGTAAAGCAAATTCATTTAAAATTCTATTTACAGAGGTTTTTTTTCCTTGTTGTTTAATCAACTTCTCAAAAAGCAAATGATATTGGATTACTCTTTAACCAAGGACTGTATTTTACCACAGGCTAACTTTTTCCACAGTGACATAAAGAAAGCTCAGGAAAATGACATAGCCTGTGAACGATTGCCGTATTTTAAGCCGGAGGCGACTTCTTTGCAGCAGCGAACTAAGGCTTAGGAACCAGTACAAAATTCAAACCTCCAAGTGAAACACAAACCAGAGAGTAATTCTTCTCAGCACATGTCTCCTTATGCCTTGATGGTGAAATTTTAAGTATATTCTCAGTGGCTGCTCTTACCGATTTAAAAATTCAGAAGCCTCACTGCATTGTGCATGTCACTTTTTACCACAAGCGTCACATTATAGTTACTATAATTGCTCTCTGGAAGGCAGATATAAGCCTGTGTTTAAATGAACACATTTTTATGAATCTTTAATAATGGCATTGTTACAGATTGTTCTACCAAACTAAGTAACTCAGCCTGATGCCTTTTTCTTAAAGGAAACTGTTGGAATAGTGTTTTCTAGTTTCTCTTTAAGGTGAATCAAATTTTCAGTACAGCGCTCTGGATGCTGTAACTTTTCCACTCAGAGTGGAAACTTTTTCAAGTGCAACCACTAGCACGTGTAAAAGGGACAAGTGAAGGATGGGTGTCTGGCATTTACCTGATGCTCACGTGAATGTGGCTGGATCTTCAGCTGATGAGAATGAGGATGGCATTAACAGCTTATGCTGGAAGTTCCTCTCACTTGTGTGATTGAGGGATTTAACCCATAACTGGAAGACTGTTTTGAAAACTCTCTTGGGTACCCCATCCAGAATCATAGGAACGTATGAATATTCTGAATATTTTTCTTTGCAATCGCTCTTAAAGGAAAAGTCCTTCATTTCTAAATTCAAGCTCCAAGTGGCTGGAGAACATCTGGCACAAAGGCAGATCCTGTGTCACATGTGTAAGAGTGGTTGTGTTGACGTTGAGATGATGGGTAACCCAGACCTCCCCCAGGGATGCGCAGGGCTGTGGCAACATCCGTGGTTTGTCCTGGCAGTTTCAGGCCCCATTCACTGCTGTTTCCTAACAGAGACTGGACGCTACTCAAAAGAATTTTTCTTTTCTTGCCAGTGATCCATTCCCAAAGATTTCTCCTCAGTGCAGTTGGCTGATGTGTTGAACCTGGCTGGCTAGCTGCCAGGAGAAGGTTTTTGGGGTGCAGGTTATAAGGCCAAGAAGGTTAATGAAAATTAGTCCCTAAAAACATGTTTTGATAGGAACAAAAGTCAGGTTGTTGAAAGAAGGGTGTTTGTTAGGCTTACCCACATTTACATCATCATTCATACCCAAAGAGTCCACAGCACCGGCCTGTGTCACAGAGGTGTTTTGTGCAGCCACCTCTGCCCAGACAATGAATACTCTGTGTTAGCAATAAAACGATTTCATGGAAATAGTAGTAGCTGCAGTCAGCTGAGGATTTTCGCAGTGGCCCAAGCTTTGAAATTAATCCTTTTTGACTAATAAAACTGAAAAGTGTTACTACTCTGAAATGTATTTATTAACTGTATGAAGCCTTTTATTATGTCAAATGGTATGATTTTTAAAGGCAGGTAGATATATCAAACGTACCTAATCCCAAGAGCTTTTTTTTTTCTAGTGCTTAATACCCAGCAACAAGGGAAGGAGGAAAAGTAGGAATTGCGAATAAAATGTGAAATATGAACTAATGTCTTTGGTGCAGAGTCAATTGTATTATTAATTACAATCAGTGGCTATGACACTTTTTCATGTCTCCCTACTCTCCAATGATTTCTTTACTGTGCTCATGAAGTACTTCTCAGAAGTACTGATTCACCTGTAAACCATAGAGCAAAGTTACAGAGCACTAGAGCTGTGCTCTGTGCCTCAGCGAGGCACCCCAGTAAGCACAACCCCTTTCTGCTGCCAACTGCTGGTGGTTGAGGAAATGCATTGGCTTGGGTGGTGCGTCTCATAGTCCCCCACACAACCAAAACAGCTATATGGATCTGAAAAACAGGTAAGTAGCTGACAGATAAAATTAAGCAAGGGGTTAAAAAGTGCCCTTTCATGGACTTTAGCCAGTCTCATTAGCTACACAGTGAAATGGACTTTTGGAAACAGGCACAAGAACCTGAACAGAAACAGCAGATATATCTAATATCTCTATTAGATGTATACTTTATCTAATAGAGATATCTAGATACCTATATATGTAACAGATATATATAAAATAAATGGCAGATGCTTATAATATTTATATATTAAAAAATATAGCTCTGTGGTCTGATTACTTTCTCAGTTGCCTACGTATTTGAAGAATGAGAAAGGAAGATAAAGACAGGGCTTTAATGTATCAGAGAGCAAAATTAAAGCTCTTCCATAACTTTGAAACCAAAATAGCTTTTTTACCCTACATATAATACTTCCAAAATTTTAAGAGGAAAGAAATGGCTTCCAAAACTAAACNGATCTACTTAAATATGAAAAATGAAGCAGCAAAATCATACTCCAGCATGCCCGTTTCTCTGCAGAAGGGCTGTGGCTCCTGGGCTACACAAAGGCTGCTCTTCAGAGAGGCTTCCCACATGTGCTGTAGGAATATTTCTGAGAAGATAATAGAGTCTTCCTAAAGAATAAGACAGAAAGATATATTAAAAAAAAGAGGTCATTTCATTTATCTACACAGAACATCACCCATCCAAGGAGGTAATCTATTCTTTTTTCATTGCTGCTATTCATGCTTAGGTGAATTGTTTCTGCTCTTCCGTCTTACTCAGATGTCCTCTCTGTTCCTCTCCAAACTGCCCACCACTTTTGCCGTCAAACATTTTTTTTCTTATGCAGAAAATACTTTGGAAATTAAGATGTCTCATTTGTTTTATTTGTACAGTGCCAAACAAAAAGAGTCTTCAATACTGGTAAATACAAAAACAACCAAACAAACAAAAAATAAACCCTCATACATAATGATGACAGAGCTGATCTATTCTGACCTAAGATTAGTACTGAGGAAGCTGTAAGGTAATGGCCACTGCTCTCTGCTCTCTCTGGGATCTCTGTGGCTGGGACCACCTGCAGCCTTCAGAGTCAGGAATGGGAAGAAAACTAAGAAAGTGATGATCCCTGGGAGATTCATTTCAAAGCTGGATTGTAGTGGTGCATGTCCAAAAGTGCTTTCCATTAAGAAGACCTCAAGATCGTATCTAGAAAAATATTATTACCATTGGCTCTACTGGTGTGCTCTCAAAACAAAGCACCATAAGAGTGGAATTTAAAAAAGCGCAGAGAGAAACCACTAACATAATGCCAATGGTCCCAGAAGCTCTGAGAAAGTGGAAGAAAGATTGCAATGAACTAGATATCCTCCTGTGCAATCAGGATCACAAGACAGCTGCTGCTGTAAAATTCTCTTTAGCAAAAGGGGAAACACTCTTTTTTGCAGCAGTGCCTTGGTTTGTAGGAATGTTCTGTATAAAACAAAGCAGTGAGAACATCAGGCCAGGACATGGACAAGCTAGGTTTGATTGCTGCTTCAGTCTGGAAAGATTTCCCAGTTTTCAGTCAAAGGACTTGCCTATTGTAGCTAATCATGCTTTTCCCGATAAATGGGAGATGTAGATTTGATCTGATTTAGGATTAGGTCCTCAAAAACCTTTAAACGTGGCTTCCAGATGCCATGGCATGTAAGACCACATAAGTATAAATATCTTTGATAAACACAGAGTCGGTGAAACAGGTTCAGCTGACATGGCATTTCTGAATGATCAAAACTCAGATCTCTTATTTTCCTCACTCCTCCTCCCCATTTAATCACATAAAAAATTCTGGGCATAAGAGCCTATTTTCCTGTTATGTCTGGTCAAGGCACAGTGCAGTCAGGCTTCTAGTTGCAGACAAAGTCTTTGGTGCACATGTGCAATGCAAATAAGGACACTAATACAAAGAAAATATCATGTTTAAGAAATGAAAATGTCTATGTTGAGTATGATTTTAATTTGATCTTGTTTTTCCGTGAGCTTGAATGTTATGTTCTTCTAGTTACTCCTCAGAAACGCTGTGCATTTTTAGTATAGAATTATGGTATATATAAAGAAATAAATTTTCTTTTTATTATATATTGAAAGGAAGCATAAAGATAACGTAAGCCCTTAGCAAAGCAGTGCAATCTGATACAGTGCCTCAGCTGAGTTGAACTTGCCATTAGCTTTCCTAACCACATTTTATAGTTTTCATTTCATGTCATTTCTTAATAAAATTGCCTACATTCAGTTTCTATTACAGTACGTGCAGTCAGAAATGTGGACATGACATATAATTAATACAGCCTTTCTTACCTCTTTCCATTTCTGATTAAAGACCTAGATTTTGGACAAGTGCATAAATTTTGTATTATAACATGAGAAGCAATTAATCCCATTAATAAGCAATAATTCATATAATTCAGATCATGGGCTGTCACTATGAATGACTTCATTAGCCAGCTTTTTACCCTAGGCTAAAAAGCCAGCTTCATTAATTCTGTAGAAGGCTTATTTTCTTCTCTTGAAAAAACACAGTCAAACCCAGTTAAAGGAATACTCCTCTTCCCGGCAGATACCATCTAAGGAAAAAATTATTCACCAGTGTTTTCCATAAATGTTAAAATTGTTTAAAAGATCAAACATTTAGACAACATTTATGTATGGAATGAGTGTCGACAGGAAAGTTGTTGTTAAGAATAATTATTTTCTTCATTGTGAAGGATCCCAGCCATAGTCTGAACTTGATAATGAGCATATCATACTCACATGGGGTTGAAAATACTTATTACAAATCATTTTAATGATGTATTAACTTTTAATTAGATCTGCACTTCAAATTAAATATTCAGTAAGGTGAGTAAAACTGGATTGAGAAGGGAAATGTGGACACAGGTTTCCTGCATTTATTATATTTCTTCTGAGCTGTGACATTAGCATACGTTTTACAGAACAACTTCCTTACTATGTTACATCCTGGGAGTTGTAGCAAAAAGTATCATCAGGGAAGAACATGGCTTTCTAGTGCTTCCAGATTATGGTTTTCAATGGTTTCCCTGCATAGCTCTCCAGAATTCTGCAAATACCGTAAAACACAACTTGAACAATTCATTGCCATAACATTTAAAATATGACCACTATGTCTTCTCCCTAATACGTAATACTAAAGCAAGGTATTTATTATTAGTACAAAGAGAAGAAGAAAAGAATCTTACTCTGCTTCATTAGATTAAGGGAGATGGGTCTGGGAGTGAAATGTTACTTTCCGTGAGTAAAAATGATCAGTTTATGAGGTTTGTAAAGACTATTATCCTCCAATGAAAGAGCTAATGAATAAAATACCACGTGCTACTACAAAGCCTGAAAATGTGACTGCCCTTAAAACTGTTTTTTCTTGTAACACAAGTGAAACAGTGTGCTTTCCTCCCATTTATGCATGTTCTGGTGTCTGCAAATTGTGTGTGAACTATGAACAACAAAGTAAATAATATGTCGATAAGCCAGAATTACTTTCTTGACTGAAAGACAATAAAGAACTCTCTCTATGTATTTTCTTCACTATCTATAATAGGTTGGATAATGCCCTGCCAGGCATGACACTGAAAGCTTTCCATTATATGTCCTTAGTACTCATCTCTTTCATTATTCAATATGTCTGAATATTCTAATCTGCACTTGAAGAAAAAAAAAAGTACAACAATATCAAAACCCATGACAATTATGCCACATTTTTATTAAATTAACTACGGGTTGTAAATTTACCTTAATGACCACAAACATTTCCAAATAAAACCAAGATTATTTCTTGCTTGATTTTTTCCAGATGAAAGATTTGTGGATTTAATTTTCAAAGGATATTATTATTTTCATACTGCTATATACTAACGAAGTGGTGAGAAATGCTTCCTTTTATTGAGATGGCAATGGTGTAGCAGCTGTGATACAAACACCACGCTGGATGAGCAGCAAATCTTGCAGTGTAGAATTGTTCCAGTAAACGTTAAGTGATTTGAAAAGACCTGACAGGCGAGAACAGCAAGCCCTGGAGTCATGTAAAATGCAAGAGAAATACCACTTTATGGATGTTTTATGATGGCTTCAGAAACAGAAACAACAAACCAGCTATTAAAATATAATTTAGCCATAATATTCCTCCCAGTTTGGAAACTATCTATGGAAATTAAATTCTTATACATTCAAGAACAATCTGAAGTCTGAAGAGATGCTCTTATTTTTTATAGATGGCTACATTTGGCTGGAATGTATGGAAATAACATTCAATTATATGCTACATTGGTACCAGTCAGAATAGCTTACAGCTGGGGAGGATCGTTTCCCTCCCTCTCTCCTTGGTGATGTATTCTTGAGTGTATTTTAACAAATCCCTTGTAAACGAGCAATGAAAATTACTCAACATCCTCCAGAAAGTGTGAAGAAGGAAGAACATGAATACATAGTAACAAGCTAATTAATCAATTAATTCAGCAAAGCCTTCTAGTCATACAGTGCCATTAATCCAGAAGGCTCTGTAAATGCTGGAGTCAGAGAGCAGAAACTTCTGGTGTAGCCATTTTGTAGCAGCAATCCTAAATCCCATTCTGAGGCTAAGAAGCAAGGAATATAGCATCTAACTGAAGTGTTAAGCGGATTTAAGGTAGACTAGGTAGAATTCATATTCTTTCTTGGACTTTGGCCAGGGTACTAAAATTGTCACTCTGCTAGCAAAGAGCGCCTGGGGATTCTTAATGACCAGACATGGTCACGACCTCTGTTTTGCAAGTAATCCAAAAAACAACACATCCTACATAGCAGTGATCCTTACCGCCAAGCAGCAGCACTGATGGAGGAAGGACTGCCATGAGGAAAGCACTGCCAGCATGCAGTACTCCACAGCTTAAGGGGGAAAAAAAAGTCTTCTGCCTCAACCTTTCTGCATCACCGCCACAAGGTTCAGCGTTGCAAATTGTCGGTGCCACTGACCCCACTTCTGTGAAGCACTTAAGCGTGTGCTTAACTTGAAATTAATAAAGCAGTCAGGAAATGTCATAGCACTTCACAAGCCTTCCCTTCCTGCCATTGTATTAAACAACCACCAATTCATGCTGTAGCTTTTGTTTTAAGGGTTCTGTGATAGTGCTGTGTATTGATGAAAAGCAGCTGAATGTAATTTTCCTATCCAGTTAGGTCCTTACAGTAGAATAACCCACACATCACCAAGTAGGGTATGAACAGATACTGTCTACCAGTGCTGGTCAAGACTGGCATTTTCCAAAAGCTTAACTTAGAAGTTCTGGGCACCCGCAAGGCTTTAGGCACTTGCATCTGCTCCTCGCCTGCAAATGTTCCTCTCCCATTTATTGCACACATTTCCAATGGGAGGCTCCTGTAGGAAGTGCAGCTGCACCTGGTGTCCAGCAAACAAAGGCTTGAGGAGCCCCTTTTCCCCAGCTACTAGGACATAAGATGTTGCTGTGTTCTCCTATACCAGGCTGCTTGGTGACAGCTCTGTGTGTCTCTGTTACTTACAGTCTGGATTTAGTGTGTTTTCCCCCAAAGAGGACTGTACTCGGAGAGCAAACTTCGAAGAGGAAATGAGGCAGTTGCACATTTTCTTCATAGCAACTAATTCAAAAATCACCCGACAGCTTTATGGTCTGTTCCAGCTCACATTCTTAGGGGGCCAATCACCTGAAAATTTGTAGTAATTGGATCATAGGAGTATATTTTCATTCTTGTACAGAATACTTCACAATTCTGAGTTAAAATGAATGGGACTGTAGCTACAGCAGCAACAAGAAGAGCATTTAACTAAATGATTTTCTTCTCAGCTTCCTGTAGCAGAGCCTACTCCATTGCCTGTCAAGGCTGGGTGATCACTGACAGCCATGATGGATGAACTGAGGAAGAAATATTTATAGATATTCATATTGTTTTCATTTCCATCCCTCCATTCACTGCTATCCTTCCTTCATCCATTCCACATAACATACCTGTCGTCTTTTATACATTAGTTCTGAATTCAAATTCTTCCCTCTTCTTTTTTCCTATAATTTTAAGGTCTTTGAAGATAAAGACCACATCTGTTCTTTAGTTATCAAATATGTTTCCTATTTTAATGATTTCCTTTGTCTTTTTAAGTATCACCTACAGTAGATCTAAAGTTTGGTTGCACTGATCTTTCTCTCCTCTCCAGTTTACAAATCGTGGCTTTGTCCTGGATAGTGTTTTGCTCCTTCTGCTCGCAGGGACTTTCATCTCTTTCTGACAGTTGCTGTTATAGACTTGCAATTAGGGCAAAGTAAAGAAAACCCCATAGTTTCTTTAAGCTTATCTATTTCTGCTACCTTTGTCCTTTTGATTATCTGAAAAGAAAAATGGAATAAAAGACAGTTCATTCTACTTACTGTGACTCCACTGTGTGGATTTCAGTTTGGGGGTTTTATTTGGTTTTTAAGCAACTGAGAAGCTGAAGATTCGATTTCTGTCTTTAATAAAAAACTATTGATTACACAAGAAATGGAGNTTAGTCTCATACCGCCTCAGGAACTGCTCAGAACAGAACAGAACAGAACACAGTGAATCCAGATTCTGAAATTTCTTCCTATTTCTTTCATTCACTGTGGGGCTTCTGCCTGCAACCTTGGCTGGTGGTGAGGGGATGTCGCAGGCTCTTGTGCTATGACTTTCCATTCCCAGATCACACTGCTGTTCCCATCTGGGCTGCATGTCTTCGTCTCCCTCCCGCGGTAGTGAGAGCACCAAGCAGAGCTGGCCCAAGGTCAAGTCTCACCTCAGCGAGGAGCTGTTGATGGAACAAACACCTGGACCTGAGGACTCCAAAGCAATGGGAAATACAGGTTTTTCTTCTACATTACTTGCCTACCTCTCTGGATTCTGACTGAAGAAAAGTTGTGAAATTTCCGATAATTTAGCTTAACTGCTTCTCTTACCCTTCTCACCCATGGCTACTCTCCTGTCCGATGCCAAGGTAAGTCACAACAGAAAACATGCATCTTCTGCTTATACTCAGAGATGGCATCAGCCACGTCAGTCCAGCCTGTGAAGAGGTCCCATGCCAGGGGCTGCTCTGCAAGGGACCTACTTGCCTGACAATAGAACTAGAGTTGAAGACCTACTTGCAGGTGTTGAAACCCCAAAGCCGGCCCCTTGGATGTCATCATTCACATCTGTGTAACTGGTCTAATCTAAAGTTCCATGTGCAAGGCAAGGGTGCACAATAGATTCTGTGAGATGCAGATCACACTCTACACTAAGCTGGTATGTTTTTTTTCAGTCTATAAAACAGAAACAACCAATTTTCCCTGTATGATGCAATTGTAGATATCTTGCATTTCCAGTATGTTATATAAACTCATCATGCTGCCTGGGCTGTTCTACATGCAGCTGTCATTTCTGAGCAGAAACTAAGAAAATCCCTCGGCTTGTTTCTGAAGCTCAAACCTAAGCTTGTGTACTTCAGAGCTCTGCTCAGGAGACAATTTCTTGTCATCTGTTTTTCAAGGATTCTTTTAGCAGACTTTGAGCCAGCCAACACACTATTCTATCATGCAGAAGCTGATCTCCAGAAAAAATCTTTGTGCATGTAAAAAAATTAGAAAAAGGCTTATATGTCCCTTCATTACAGTTTCATTTTGTATTCTCTGTAATAGCCCATATCATAATAAATTCATGAAGTAGTCCTGTGAATGTCATTGTTATTTAGCATTAGTTAAGCACTGGTTAATAGACCCTCACGAAGTTGCTGCTCCACATATAATGTACACAGTCATTGAATGGAGACTTGACTTGAAAGATTTACTGACCTCTGAAGGGTGGTTTACACTCGTATTCCTAAGGTTAGCACTCAGTAATATGAGTCAAATTTGACTACTTTCAAGCTTTTTTTCATAAAGTGAGTGACAATGGAATTTAACTCTTACTTTTTAAGCTAATAAAGGTATTTGCTGTTATCTTTTTTTTCCTTCAGAGATATGTATTGCCCAAGTACAATCTTGCAACACTTCACCACATCAAACGAACGGATAATCATAAGCCACAGGAATACACTCCTCCTGGGATTGCCAGATTAAATGTCGCTTTTGTAATGCCACAGTTATGCCACCTTGTAGGAACTCTACTTGGGCCCTTCGATTATAGTGATCAGTCTTTTCCCCCATCTTTCTTTTCTACATCACTGGCACTGGTAAGACATTTTCCGGCAGTTTGTTCCCAGGTCTCTCCCATCTGCCGCTCTCCCCCAGGCAGAAGTGGGAGACGGACACAGTCAGGAGTGACTGAGGCTTTCAGATGAGCTTTTGATATTCCACTGTTCCTGCCTCAGACTCTGAAGCTCAGGAACCTCTCTCTCTCTGCACAGTAGAACACCGTATTTCTTTTCAAAGAAAGCTAAGATGTTTCATCATCAAGAGGTACAAGCAATTATTGAACTCATGGTTGCAGTCCGGCATATTACTTGCCAGGAAAATAGCTCACTTGACATTACTTGTAGACAGTGCTCAGTACAACATACTGAAACATTTCTAAAAAACCACCCTTGGCATTCTTTTAGCCTGTTTCTGCTTAGTTCAGGAAATCCCTCATTCTTTTTCCTCATGATTCCACTTAATCTCATCTTTATAGCAGTATTTGCTATATGGAAGTTTTTAGCTCACAGAAAAGTAAAAACACAAGAAAGGGGTACATTCATGGCTTCATTGAAATAACATTTTTGTGTAAACTTAAAGCTTTCTTAAGATCATGGCTAGTCCTACGATGTGTGTAAAATTCAGAGTATATCTTTCAGAAAAATTCCCCAGCCCATCTCAGCTGAAGCCAAGAGGTGTGGTTCTACGTCACAGCTGCTGGGTGGGACTTTGGGACCGATGCTCTCAGAGTAGTCTGATTTTTATCATTGCAAACCTTTCCAGCTCTTACAGCTATGAAAGGGCCCTTTGGAGACATGCCTAAGATGTGCCAGATGCCCCTAACACTTGTGCCTGCATTCGCAGCCCGTGATTGGACTGTCATACACCGCTCTGCTCCGTACGCTCCTCTGACTCACGTCTGAGTAGATTTTTTTTGTTGTTTTCTTCACCATCCAGCTAAGCATTCAGGTGGCAATCTGTTTTACTGACAGCTAGAAGAGGATAGAAATCTGCTCTTCTCAGGACAGCTTTTACCTTGGGGATAATGGGGCACATCTCTGCTGGACCTTTGCGAACCTAAAACACGTCTTTGATGGTCTGTCTTGATAGTGACCACAGCCGCAGCATGCAAAGCTGCAAAGGTATCCAGTGACAATCGAGTCAACATATAACAAGTTTCCTTATGAGTTTTTCAGTTGTTTGCCTGGGTTTTGGAGATCTTTTTTGCTCCCACATAAAACACGTTCCAGAGTTATGCTGTATTCATCTGTATTTCTTACCGACCTCAGAGGGTCCATAGGGCCAAGCTGGCAGAAGCCAGCAGGTGACAGGTTGGGTGAATGCAAAAGGGAACAAGCAAGAGAAAACTACCATGTCCTTTATGGAGTAATGGTCATTATTTTCTGCTTTCTGATATGAAAGCTAAATATTCTCCTCATCTTCTTCGTATTCTCTTAAAAATGAAAGACCTACGCTATTCTTATTTTGTACAGTATCATGCTCTTAAGTCTCTGTTGCGCTATATGGATGCCCACACACAATTGTACACAAGTTTATTACTAAATTTTCTTTTCAGGTCCACACCATCTTAAAAATTATTTGACCTGCTACTGATCCTTCCTATCCAGCAGGTTTTATTTTGTGCAGAAGGGAAATATGAGTCTTCTGCTCAGTACTTCTTTTGCCTTTCTTCTGTGTTTTCTGCTAGACTAGCATAAAAGTAGTCCAATTTTCAGTTTTCAAAATCTTTCCCTGTGAACACTTCAGGTGATACTCAAACTCACTATGTTCCCCCAGTGCTACTCACAAAAGATCCATTGTCGTAGACATCAATACCGTACCGTGTGTCCAATCATTCCCTAGAAAAAAATCCCCAATCTAAACTAATCTAACTGCCATAGAAAAGTTACTTCTCCATGTGACAGAAAAGAGGATTTGTGTGGTTACTGAAATCCAGGAAGAAGTTCAGTCCTTCTGGCCCGCAGCCTAAAGAAACAATATTCCTATCTGCACTGAGAAATTATTAAAAATCAAATATATAATTAAACTTTAATTAATAAAATAATGAATAAGGCTGTCAATTTTTAATTATATGAATACTAAGCAACACAATGAAAAGTTAATCTAGTCATAATGTGTTATTAATGAACAATTAATTACTATAATTAGGAGGTGAAGCTGATGAGCTGAGGAAGTGATTTAGTGCAGATTGTTAAGGCAGAGTTTTGATGCTCCACTTCTTATGTCCAGTGGTTTTAAAACTGAATATATACCAAAATATATTTTCAAAGTTACTCAGCTATAAACCCACAGGAGAAAACTGATTATGTACTTTCTTGCAGCTATTATTGTAGATTTTGAGAGACAAAAATACTGTCTGGTAGTGCAGATGACAGTGTTAATGAATTTTATCAGACAATGACATTTATAGTAGCCCTTCTGCTGTTGCCCCAGTAGGAACCGTGAAGGGAGCCAAAAGTCAAAACCCTGGAAGAACTTTATTTTGACTTCTCGTGATTTGCTTTTTCAGATCTTCAGTTTATATTTTCACTTATCACAAATAGTTTTTACTGGTTCACTCCATGAATACACAAATAAAGAACTTGAGATTCAGTAGCTGTCAGGTTTCTCAGATTCACCAGTGGAAATGTTGTAAGGCCAGGAAGAAAGCCTATGATAATCCAGTCTTTCCCATAACACGAACCATGGCATTCTGTTTGCTGATCCATGCACTGAGCCCAGGACCTCCTTGATGAACAAATGCCTCATTTAAAAAGAACAGAGAAGGTATGCAGTTTTGACTTAGAAATCTCTGTTAGTAAGGGCTTCGCTATGACCCTCATAAAATTGTGCCAGTGACTATCAAAGCTCCCTCCCACACTTCAAAAAGCCTGGTTTCTTTTCTGATTGAATTGCAGGGATATAAATCCACTGAGAACCCGGTACAACAGAGAAGGGTCAAACTGTTCATTCTAAAAGTATTAGCCTCCTCCTGCTCTCACTCTCTCTACATCAGCCTTCAAAAATCCATGCACAACCTTCTCATCATTTCTGCAGCAGCTTTTCCTCCCATCTCCCTCATTTCCCACTCATCCCACTTTGCATACCAGCTCTCTGCTCAGCCTGGTCATTAAATTTCAAGCAACCTTTAGACAACCCGAGGGGAACTCTTACAACAAGGATTGCTACGTTAATTTGCTGTCATGATTGGTAAGTTAAGAAATAAGAAGCTTATCTCAAAAAGCTACATTTTCATCACCTTATACAGCTTCCCAAGTAAAAAAAAAAAAAATTTTAGAAGTCATTTTAGAGAAAAGATATTTCTTCTCTTACATGGTTTACCTGTTTCATTTGACTGAACCTGGTAAACAGCTGCTAAAAGTTTTTAGTACTTTTAGAAACATACCATTCACATCTTCAGACATATTTTTTATTGTGCCTGCCTAACTGCCTGTGTTAACACTACACTATAATCTAACATCTTATGCACACATGATTTATTTTATATTCAGGACATTTTAGTGCTCTTGAAGCCTATGGGCCATTCTTGATCTCTAAGTGTGTAAACAACACAACTGTTTCCTTCACCCATGACTACAGGGAATTGAATTCAAATCACAAGCTAAGTGTTCAAGTACCAGAGGTACAAGTGTGGCTGAAGTATTCAGATCAACCACAGTTTTGGGTCCCTGAAATTCACAAAATTAAAACCTCCTCTTAGGCAATTTCAAGAAACCGAATGTTAATCTCAGTTTTCGTCCCTTCCATTGAAACCTTCTCCAGAGCACGTTGCCCTTATATTTCTTATGAAGTTTTCTTTAAATCATTACAAATTCTGGTTTTATAATTACTAAAATAACAGCGCTGTGTTATTGCTTTCATCTGTCCACTGTGGACATAAATATGGTATAATCATAGCCACATTTCTTTTTCTTTCTCCAACACTTCATTTTTATTCATGATCTGTCCCATGTAAAGGAAGAAATTTGTTCTCAGTGTGAAAGCATATGGCCCTAGGAAGAGAAAGAAAACAGTGCAATGTGGGTCCAATTCAGCCAGAAAAATTACTCCATTATGATCAAGACTTTATAAAAAAATCCAACACTTCAATGTCTTAAGCAATGGTAGTACAACATCATGTGAAACTTGTGGGATGCTTCAATCTAACTCCAATTTAAAACCTGTATTAATAGTGTAGTTAGCCCCTTAAAAGCACAACAGTTACCACAAACCTCCAAATCCTAGGTAATTAGGGTTTTCAGTCATGCCAGTGTTCTTATTCTAATGGCAATTTTGGCAAATAGCAGGTAATTATAGCTCATTGAGGAACTACATTCCCACTTGAGACCTGCCATCACCAACCTAATTGCTTCCCAGTAAAACAATAACATTTTTGTTCAGCTATCATCTTCTGTTATTCTGCTGTTCGGACCAAATACTACAAAATATAATTTCTCAGTTCTAACCTACAAAACAGCTTTTCATGGCATGTTTATAAAATAATAAAGTTCTTTCTTCTCCTGTGCTTACACAGACAATAAGTATTTATTTATCACAAGATTACAAGACTGAGTTTCCTTAAATTGAAACCCTGCGAATATTTAAAAATGCAACCCATAAATGTTGCTGGAATCCTTAAAGAGTACATGAAAGGACTAATGAAAGACTTAAAGGACCTATTCTTGCATCACTTACCATCCAAAAGCCTTTAGACCTACAATTGATTCTACCAGATCTTTTGTGTTTGCAGGCAGCTATGTGCATGTTTTGAAAGAATCAAGATTCCATTACACAATTGTAAATTCTCATATACTACTAGTATTTAGTAATCCTAGGTAAGATTGGCAGCTCCAGGGTAGAAACATTAAGCAATTCTGAGATTTCCCATTCTGCACAGAAAAGATGGGACAGCTGGGGGAAGTGCAATAGCCCTGCGAGAGGTGGTTGGTAGCCACTCCAGTGTGGAGACTCCAATTTCTGCATCCCCAGTCTGGTGGCATTTATCGCCAATTCAAAACACACAACATATCATTTACTTGTCATTGTTCGGTGACTCCACAATGGCCACCACAGTAATACAGATACCACCAAAATAAATAAACTTGGTACTGAAACGTACCTGAACATCCTGTAATATTTCTGTGATGTCAGTGCATTTTCTTTAATATCCCTCATTTGTTCTTTTTGTCTCTTTACAAAAGTACCTATTTAAGAAGATTTATATTAGTATTTTCAGTTCTGGGAAGGCTCTTTTAAAATACCTTTGGCCGAATATGCAAGTACTTTTGGTTTCAAGGCTGATTGGTTTCCATTACTCTAGGCAGGAGAGGAAGAAACTCTTCTGTAAGAGCGTAATGTCCTGCACTGTGCCTGTACACACTGCTGTGGAGACAGTATTTTGGTCTGTAGGGAGTCTTGAAGTCATGCATTTTTGTGAGTTAGCTATCTAGCAAGGGAATTTCTTAATCTGGCTGAGCAGTACTTTTCCCAAAGCTCTTGCTTGTGCTACAGTAGCCAAGCGTGAGATCAAAACACATAAATTACTGTATTCAAGTCTGCAGTTTGCAGAAGGAACCGCATGGGCTCCTGGACAGCTGCAGATGGAAGAAGGTTTTTCCAACAGCTGTTGCAATGTGAATTTTTGGTGGCACAGAGCAGGCTAGCTGGGTTTGGTCTGCCTGCTAATTTAGCTGCCTTTCTCCTTTACTTTGTGTACCAGCTAACATAAGCACACACTATTGAAATGAAACTAACACTGGGAGCTATTATGATTCTCTGTAGAGCTCAGAGAAGAGCCAGGAAGATTCATTTACACTAATTATTAAATTACTTATTTCATCCTTTATGAAGGGCATGAATGTTATGATTTTTTCTTAAATTTAATTATTTAAGGAAATCACCAGCCTCTTCCAGTGTCTAAGGTGATGTGTACTTAGCATATCTTAATCCACAAATGATCTGTATTATAGACAGCGTTGCAGAATGAATTCAGGGCCGTCCAAACACCAGGGTAGCAAATCTCCACTGGCTGTGTCTGCCCAGTGCCAATGAAATGCCAGGGCACTGGCAAGGGGATCCTCCTCCTCAGAGTCCACCAAGGAGAAAGACCTCCATTTCCCAGGGGAGCTGGTTCAAAACGGGGTCTCAGAGCCCTTTGGGGAAGTTTTGCCCATTTCAAGAGGGGAGCAGGTTTGAAGGAGAAATTTCTGCCCTGGGGAAGGTTGAGAGGGGCACCCCAGGAGCTGTCTGAGGGCACTCGCTCTGCCTGAGCAGAGGAGCAATGGCATAAACAGCGCATTCCTGGAGCCAGTTGGGGTCCAGAGCTCCTCTGGATCCCACCACATGGTCCACCCAAGTAGATATGCTCAGGCCAAGTGAGAAGATCAGGATGCCCAGCAATCACCTTGTATAAATCCATCAGGTTTCTCCAGTAAGAGCAGACCCCAGCGAAGCCAAAGGCCCTGGCAGGCAGTTCATCAGAGGTCCATGTGCCAGGGATGTGCCAACATTTCAGGATACAGACGACCTGGGACAGCTTCACCAGAGCAAGTGGGGAGGGCGCCTGCATGGACAACAAGCAAACAGCATAGGGACAGGAGGGATGATGCTTCCATAAGGTAAGGAAGAGGAAGAGGGTCTGGGAAAGGGAACAGAAGCAGCAGGACATTTGCCATGGCTTACAGAATCACAGAATCACAGAATGGTAGGGGTTGGAAGGGACCTCTTAGGTCATCTAGTCCAACCCTCCTGCCGAAGCAGGGTCACCTACAGCAGGCTGCACAGGACCTTGTCCAGGCAGGTCCTGAATATCTCCAGAGAAGCAGACTCAACAACCTGTTCCAGTGCTCCGTCACCCTCAAAGGGAAGAAATTCTTCCTCCTGCTCAGCTAGAACTTCCTGTGCTTCAATTTGTGCCTGTTGTCCCTTGTCCTGCTCTTCCTCCCCAGGGTACATTCTTTTCCCAGGATCTCTTGGAGATCCTCAGGAAAACTTTCTGAGCCACCTCAGGGCAGGAGAATTCCCCCACCTAAACTTGAAGCAGCATTATTTAACTGATTCAAATCAGTCAAGAAGCATCTTTCATTACACCAATATCTGAAGAATTATTATTTGCCGACAAACCCTTTTGCCATGATGAGGAGTGAAAAGGAAATAAGTTTGAAATGTGTTCTACATTGTAACTTATCTAGTGTTGCTCTTCTTTAGTATCGCTCAACTGATACACTATTTTTTTAACTGACATTGGTCTTGATTTCCACAGAAATGAAATCTGGCCCCTGTGTTTTATGGAGTTGTTCATAACTTATACCTTGCTTAGCTCATTTGGATGAAGTGGCCTAGGACTCCCACTCTGTAATGGCATCATATTCTCTGGATTTAATTTAACTTCAAAATGTAAATAGCCTGTTTTGTTTTGAAGTCGAAATAGTTCTGAAGCTAGAGTGGTTGGTATCTGAGGGACTTGGCCAGCAAAGCCCAGTTGCTGTCAGCATGCCCATTATTAAAGCCTAGTTTTTAAACTACTTTCCAGAAATATATGACACACTACCCTCCTTCATATATGCATAACTCTTCACATTCACATTGCTGGTACAGAGCCAGAGCTGCTGTGCTGGACATACTCATTAGGACCCCAACTGGCTCTGTTAAAATCAATGGGAGCCATTTTGTTCCGCCTGTTGTAGCAATAGAAATCTGGGATGCAGTGGCTGTGCAAAGCATGGCTGTGCACATATCTTACCTGGACTTATGTCTCAAAGATTGCTCTGCGTACCCATACGAAACAGGAGTACGTGACTGTGGCAACAGTTTTCCTTGGAGCTCTAGCAAGCTGTCTTTTGCTCTGGTATGGGGAATAAAATCTACCCTTCCAACCAGCTAGCAATGTTAATTGCTTCATTGAAGCCATACGGGAGAACAGTTTGGTGTTGACCTACCCTGGTCCTGTGTTGATGGCAGCACCGTGTTGCCCGTCTCTCAGAGACAGGGTTTGTCTCTGTTTATGTCTCACTCACACAGCATGGTTCACTGCTGCATAGTGTCTCCCTTTCTTGGAGTTGTTTCTCTTACACACAGTTTCCAACAGATCTGCCCTCTTCCAGTAAGGCAGACTGGCATGGACATGCTTTTTTGTAAAGCTGGTTCTAAAACACTGTTTTCAGTGAAAATTCTAGTAAAACAGGAATTTTCGGGGCCATGAATTTGACGTGGAGCATTTCTGTTCATTAATTAGCTAGGATTAGATTGATTCTGTTTTTTATTAGATTGGAAATTGTCTATAACTTCTTTTTTAAGTAAAAAAAAACAGTTTTGCTTAAAAATACTGTGATGAAAAGGGCAAGACTGATGCAACATATTGTCTTTTCTTCCTCTTTCTACCGCCAATGGCTGACAATCCAATTGTACTGCAAAGCTTTATTTCTTTATTTCCTCTCCCCTCTTTCTTACATAAATATAAGCAGGAGAAAGTGAGATTTCTTCTTACTTCTTAGCCATATTTGTCCAAGCTCTCCATTGCAAAGAAGATTTCGATGCTCCAGAGACAGATGGAAACACCTCAGAGCTCAGTGAGGTTGCCCAAATATCCTATGCCCCTAAATGCCCCAAGAGTATTTGGGACATGCAATGTGCCGGCAGGTGGGTTGCAGACCTACGACATCCTCGACTCTTTTGGACTGGCAGCTGGAGGGGGTGCGTAATACCTGAAGGCGCTTCAGCGGTAGCAGATGCCTTTGCTTCAGCAGCTGAAGGGAGCCCCAGAGTCCCACAACCAGCCTCTGCATTGTGCTGTTTGCCTCACCTTTAAACATCACTACAGCAAAGTGCTAAGAAAAATCATGGCCTTTATACGATTTCACAAATTTGAACTTGCTCCTGGCCAATGGTTCAGAGCACAGCAAAGAGTAACTCTAAATATTCTGAATATCCTGATATATCTTTGCTATAAAGAGTAAACAGAAAAAGACATGCCAGCTACTTTGACCGGGTCATTGAAAAATCCATACTGCCCCCATGCAGCAATTGTCAAAGCAATGGAAGCCAGAAGGTAACATTCAGTTCAAGATCTTTAGCACGATATCATATGCTGTGAGATTTATTTTGTTGAGGAGGAGGAGACTTGTAAAACCCAATCAGCTGAAAACACAAGCAGGGCAGAGAGAGAGAAACTGAGCTGAGTATCAGCAAAACCGTTCCTTTCCAGCACCTTTACCTCCTGGAGCATAAAGGTGGATGAGAGAAAGGAGATGCATGAATTGTCCCAAAGAGCCCATTTAAGTGCTTTTTGTCTTGATCGTCGGAAGAATGAGGAAGCAGTGGGACTTGGGTCAGGACCAAGAGTGTATTTTAAGTGCTTTCTTCCCCTCAGGAATTATTCTGGAAAAGGCGGATGAGAGAGGAGATAAACTAGACTGAGCCTCAGCAGGGCATTTGTAAGTGTTCCTTTTCCTTTTAGAGTTCTTATTTAACTTGTTACTCATGGAGGGAGAAGAGTCTTTGAGGCCATGGAAGTCATATAAAACTGTTCATGGACAGCCCTTTGTCATTTCTGTCTTTTTGCTTGCCTCTGTAAGAGATACAAAGAATTTGTGTGAGATTGAAAGAAAAAGCCCAAAGACTTCCAAAGATATTTGCATGTGTAGTCCCTGAGCAGATCCCACACCACATTCTGATATCTTTACCAAAAATATTTGTATTATTCCACACTAGTGGCTCCCAGGAGTTTAAATAGGGAGGGACTGTGCCACTAAGAACAACAAAATCAAGCCACCTGACAAGTGCACAATATTTTTGTATGTCTAGAGACCCTCTCTGCATTGGTCTGCTTGGCAAAGAGGTAGAAATGCCGCTTACTGAAAGACAGCTTGAGAGAAGAGACTTTGCAACGCTTAGATTTGAAGACTTTACACAATATTTGGCCTTATTTTACTGTTGCCTGAATGGAAGCTTGAGTAGACAATAACAGTTTTAAAAAGCCCTAGGAAAAAATTTAATTTCATTTTAAATGAGATGGAATTTTATCCTCAGGGGGGTACATCACAAATCTCCCATTTCTTTGACAAAATCAAAATTTCATTTGCAATTTTTCTGCAGAGCTCCCCAAGCTACAACACAGAACCAGACAGAAAACACAGAAAACAAGCACTTTTTATTCTGAAGTATACATTCAAACAACGAGGTCATATTCTTTGGTACCAGTGGCCGTATAGAGTTTATAATGATCACCACCACAAATTATAACTTAAATCAAAGTGTGTTGTCATTTTCATATGAGTAGTGGCCACAAATGCAACTAGTAGACTAAGTTCTTAAAAACTCACATATTTACTAAAGTTGTATGAAGGATGTTGGTAAGGTAGGTCTGTAGGGAGAGACTTGTTTTTTCTTTTACCAAACACAGACGGAAGAAAAACAGACAAGTTGAACAAAGTGCTGTCCCTTCTTCAGCTCCCAAAGGTTTTTCTTCTGTTTCAACAAGCGTCCTTTTCCCAACAATAGTAATTAGACTAAAGAAAGTGTGATCTTTCCTTAAGTAACTTCTCTTATTTATGCTCTTCGACCATCATGGCTAAAACACCTTATCACAACGTGAAGCCTAATAGATACACCATTGAAATAATGAGATCTAGTTTGATTTTGTGACCACTAAGTAGGCACTTGGAAGAGAATCCCTCTGTCCACTTCACACTGTTTAGTCAGGTCTCAAAGCTAGTTAGTCTGAGTAAATTTGAAATTTCTTCCCATAAAAATTCATTTTGGAGAATCTTTCTTTGTTATTTTAATGTCTGATTTTTTCAATACTCATAAAATTTACTTCCTTTTCCAGTGAGGGCAAAACAGTTTTAATAGTTTCCTAAAGCATTCATTTTTTCAAGGAGTGATCTTTAAAAGTGAGTACAAGAAACAATGAAAGGCAGGAGTGTAGTCCATGCTTGTACAGGGTGAGCAGGTGGAGTGTAAGAAGTACACAACCTATCCAAAGTATCCTAAGCATACTAAGGACAATAAAAATTTAAAATAATTAGCCAAATTATTTGCTTGGGTGGGTTCAAAAATCTACAACTCATAACCGTAACCGTAACTTCCTCACTAAAGAAAGGATTCTTTAACATATTGGAGTTGTCCGCTTATTAACAAGAACTGGAAACCAAAGCAGTGACCTACTCACAGGTCTCAAAGTAGCATAAATAGTGCTATAAATGGCATCCTTACATACCTGCCCATGGAGCACTACTNAAGTTCCTCAAAGGTGATTTGCAGTCTGGAAAACACCGATTGGCATATTCTAACTAGACAATTCTACCTGGTTTAGTCCCCTGAAGTTGTATTACACTCAGCAGAGGTTTGTCTGAAGACAGGAAGAAGAAGGAAGTTCATTTTTCAATATCCTCGGACGGAAATAGTTCTGGTTTTTGTCTTAGTAATGAAACATATGAATGATACTGTATCCCAATACTTTTCCAGTACAACTGAAAAGGAGTGAAAAATAATTTGAATGTTTAGGTTTTGTCAAAATGAAACATTTCAATTGAGAGTAAATGATTTATTTTGTTTACACTGAAAATGTTGACATTTTCAAGTTCTGTTTGTAATCCACATGAAGACAAATGTGAAAATTGCCCAATGCCTTGTGAAATGGAACTTCTGCTCTCTTTCTCAATTGCTTGGAGAAATGAGATATGAAGTGTGAGAGGATGAATTGGTTTTCATGTCTGTTCAGTCCCAGCTATCTACATTCAAGAAAAGTTTCAGTTACGTCCAGTCAGGATGACAACTTCTGGTTAATTCCAGCTGCAATGTTGAGATTTGTCTATTGCAAAGAGAAGATACTGTCTTTTCAGCCATTAGCGGTAATTCAGCTGGGTTTGAGTTCAGCATGGCAACTTATAAACCGAAACTAGTGTTTCAATACCAGTTACAAAAGCCCATACACTCTCTCTGCTCTCCTTAAGATGTCAATACAGTGAAGAACTGTCCTTGATATTTTGGAAGGAGGCTCAACCTTCTGCTCTTCCTGAAATAAGGCAGTTTCAAATTGTTTCTTTCTTCAAAAGGAAAATGTCTGCTCTGAACTCTCATTAGTTTTCAAGATTTTTACTGTACTATTGAGCTACTACAGAATTTGAAATTAGAAAGGAATGCAAACTACTTACCTCGGATTCACTTTGATTTTTCTCCACTTTCGCACCTTTTAAACATAACTCAGGATATTTTTGGCAAGACTTCTGAGGACCTGTCTGCCAGAAAAGAAAACAAAATTGCTGATCTGGTGGGAAGCAGATGGATTATAAATGGTACCTGGCACAGAATAAATGTGAAAATGAAGAGCAGGAGAATGGATCTCTGGTTGCACTCTTTCAAGAAAGTACTCCAGTGAATACAAGGATTATGAGAAAAATGGTCCTTCATTACTTATACGCGCAGTAAATATTACAGGTTTCAAGAAATTAGACATGAGTTTTGCCTATGGATGTGCAGATATGATTTCATACTACTGCACAATGAGGTTTCTGCCCTCTCCTGGTTGAAGAAAATTTTTTCCCATTTCTTCCATGCCTCCTGGTGCTGGTGGAAACTCCAAGGCTGGGTTCACACAATGATCACACTCCCTGATCTCTCACATCACCTTCATGTTTGCCAGCTCCTGGATCAGGGCAGGAGAGAGTCAGTTACCCAAAGAAAGCCAGGAGCAGGAAAAGGAACCCAGGTGCCATCAGTAGAGTTGGACCAAGCCACACAGCGCTGCAAACTTGAGCTCACACTCACACGTGACCTATGGGAACACTATAGACAGATCATTACAGATAGAACTTCTACTTTCTTGCTTCTCAAGTGGACTCCTCTTTCGAAAAGTGCAGAGATAATATCCCATCAAGCAATTTACTTTCACAGCAATATGCATAGCATTGTACACATGGCAAATGATTTAAGGAAAGTTCATCAACCTACAAAAAAGTGGTAATGCAGTGTTCAGTTTGCAGAACTCTTTCTGCATATCCCTACCAAACTTTGTTGTTCTGCTGGATTTTTCTAGATGAAATAATTTGTTTTTCAATAACTTTGATGGTATACACAGCTAAAAATCTGTAAAAACATTCAAGAAGCCTTTCTGTTCCTGATTTTCTAGCCAATGTCATGTTTTGGCTCTGTCTATGTCGACGTGCCATACCTTTCTTGTGATAACTTGCATTTTCCAAGCATCCTCAGTTTGTATATACACAGTTGTGCCACACCTATGTGACTAGTGCCATATGTTGTTAACATATATTTGGTTCCTAGGAGTGGCTTTCTATGTGGACTTTATTGTCATTAGAGGCTTTGCTGAGGATTTCAAACCTGTTGCTTTTCATACCCGCAGAGCATCCAGCAGGGCTAAGGTCTTGAGTGCTGTTGTGGTTTTGGTTAAAACAGAATCGATTCTCTTGTGGTGAATCTTCCTTACAGCTAAGTTTCTCTAAGCAGCTGCATTTTTCTGAAGTTGGCTGCATATTTTACAGAGAGTGTCTGCTCCAAAGCTGAGAACACCTGATGTTTATAGTTATACTGAGCTAACGGTAGGAACAAAATGCAGAAAAGGCCCATCTTATAATCATTACCATAGCAGCCGAGGTCACTGATAGACCTTTTAGATTCTGCAAGTGAGGAGTTGTAAAGGATCGTACTTGCAGGGAGGGGCAGACAGAACTGGTGACCCGATACTGACCTGTGAGGTATTCCATGCCATGCACGTCATACTCAGTTTGAAGCTGGGGAGATCACGAGGATCTCATTCTCTTCATCCTTGGCCAGCTTCTGAAGAGGACCCTGCTCATTGTCCTGCCTGCAATGTTGATCCAGATTCTTATCTGCGTATTCCTGAGTCCAGTTTCTGTCTACTGCCGAGACCAGTCACAGAATCACAGAATCACAGTAGGGGTTGGAAGGGACCTCTGTGGCTCATCTAGTCCAACCCTCCTGCTGAAGCAGGGTCACCTACAGCAGGCTGCACAGGACCACGTTCAGGCGGGTCTTGAATATCTCCAGAGAAGGAGACTCCACAACCTCCCTGGGCAGCCTGTGCC
>Ga0065711_1030984_pt1 | contig 30884 bp, 16 predicted proteins | sample Hoacrofraction12_FD_59098 | JGI IMG/M metagenome (GOLD analysis project Ga0065711, IMG submission 59098) | Hoatzin crop microbial communities from Cojedes, Venezuela - Epithelial fraction 12 v2 (version 2) | ecosystem: Host-associated > Birds > Digestive system > Esophagus > Crop | place... | reverse complement strand
CCCCCCAACCTGAAACTGTTTACTTTTGATACAATTTTCAGTAAAGTATCTAGACGTCTTATTTATCATGTCTTATTTTCCATAAAATGCTTAGGAAAAAAACTCCTAAAACCTGCCCTAAAAGTTAAAGAGCTTCTTTGAGGAATTGTTGTGCAATAATGTTACATTCTTATGTAATAATGTTTCAACTGTGGTTAGCTGGTAGGAGCCGCATACTTGGCTTCTCTACTGTCTATGTGAGCTTCCTGGCATCAGAGTCCTAAGCCTGAATTGTAGTGTGTCTTTCGGAACCCAGTGTATTAGCTATGAGGAAGGGATATACAGAAGAAACCTCTCCCAGCAATTTTATTGCTAAGAAGGAAAAAAAAATACAGAGTAAGAAACAGTAGAACATGACAGGAACAGACAGCTATGATAACTTGGTATGTCTTGTGACATGCAAGGTAAGGAGGATTCAAATTTGCACTTGAGTGGAGCAACTCAAAGGGCTGTGTCTTGCAGAACTCCAGGCTGTGTCTTGCAATGGTGTGTCATGTGGTCATGGAGCAATGCTGTGTGCCTGGCGATGATGCTGTGCGCCTGGCGATGATGCTGTGCCTAAGGGATTGAGGATGCTCTCAAACACTGTCTCCTGGGTGTAAGAAACAATGAGCCAGAAATGGTAAAGCTGGCATTGGCAGGTCATCCTGAAACTAACTTCATTCTTGTTCCTATTCTGCTCCACAAGAGTGGATGAGTGCCTCAGACTCTGCCTGTGAACTGTACAGAGAACTTTATTGCTGCACTGGCTGCAGTTTTTGGTGTGCACCTTAGAAAATTTTGGATTTGTTAGCAAGTTTGGTCACACATGGAAGAGTTTGCAAGTTATAAGGAGTCTTCAGGAAGGCAAAAGTGAGTAGTATTAGTTGTAAGGAGCACAGCTTACAAGGACAATACAGTGCCTGCAGTGTCTGATCTTTGACTCGATTACTTTCCAGGTCTTTCTGAACTTTGACAAATTACAGTAAAGACTGTGTCTTTGTTTTTTCCATTTACAATATAGGATTAGTAGTTATCTGTTCTGCAAAATAATTGTATGACCTTGATTTTCTATGCAGTTTTATGTATATCAAAAAATCTGAATTTAGTATTCTGCTGGCAAGAATGACGATCCATACTTTCGTGTCTCATTTTAGCAGATAGGCCATATTATTGTTGTTATCATGTAAGTAATGCAGCTGGAATTATTCTTGTCAGCCTTGGAAGGCAATTAAGGATGAAATCCTGTCTGTTGACTTCAGTATATCGAAAATATCTTTACTGTATAACATGTAAGCTTTGTAGAAGCATTCCAGGGACGTTTACCCTCACTGTGCTAACCAAGAGGGAAAAGAACCAAGTAGTCCTCCTTAACAGGAATACACCTCTTCATGCAACCTGAAAACAGAGGCCAAACTAATGAAGGGATCCTAATGCTCAAGAAAGCAGACTCACTGAAATTGTTATTGTCTTCTTGTGAGAAAAGACACTCTTGCCATCTGCCTTCAAAAAGGCAGTAAGGTTTGTTGAAGCTTTACTTTTGATTTGAGCATTATACATCATTCCTCCTGATTCTACCCTGGATATACTGCTGATTAATCTTCTTGCCTTAGGCAAACCACTTTACCTTCCTGTGTCTTCCCTTCCTCCACCTTAGCTGGGAAAACACAATGGAAGTCTTTATTAGCCTATCTCCACAAGCTGCTATTTTAATGATACTTATACAGTACTTGGTAAGTTATGACCTCATGTGCCTTGTTATGCCTGATATGTGTGCATAATCCTATTGCACTGTTGCAAGGTGGTAATGTTGAATACTACCTAACAGCTGCTTTCAGTAAATGCAAAGAGTGTGCTTCTGTTCACAAAAATGAACTTGTTCTTTTTCATGTGTTGTATGTTACCATCTTTTTCACAGTGGTGTTGCCTGGCAAGCGAGCTCACTAAACTCTCTTTACAGCCATGGCTATAACAGAGGATGAAGATTAATTACACATACCTTATTATTTCTGAGGTGTTTTCCCACAATCCAATTTTAAAAAGGAAATCACTTCATTAAAGATGTTTTAATGGTCTTACTATGACTTGTCTTCTCAGCGATCTACTAGAAATATTGTGTTAAATACAATATTTGTCACTTCACATTTCTTGGTAATTTCTTACTTAATTGCCTGGTCTTTCTTAATCTGATTCACTGCTGTCTGGGGGTGGTGGGACGGTCTTGTAATTGGTTGTTCAGTAACCTGTAATGAGCAAATTTAAGAAAGCTAGCAGAACAATGCTACAACTTTGTAAATTTTTTTTTTTTTTTGCCTTTTTTCCCTTTCTGGCAAACAGTAAGTGATGTTAAGAAATATGCTGGTCTGACCTCATTTCTAGTCTCATTAAATTTGGTAGTGTCTGTTAGTGGTCAGATATCTGAGCTCATATTAAACCTGAGGGATTTGGAGTGGTGGAGTGAAATGCATATAGGAGTTTAATGTTAAGCTGAAAGGTGATCGTTAGCAGTGCCAGTTCATTTTTTTTGCTTCTTACAGTATTTTAGAGAATGTGATGAAGTATGTATGTGTATATATACATCTATATGTTATTTTATTTAGGTCAATATTCCTAAAGGACTATCAATGTGCATCCTTTTACTTGTTTGTAAAGAAAAAACTTTTTATGTTGCCTGTGTAGACTATGCTTCAGGTACTTTGAATTTTGCTTCTTGCCTGCTGAAGTCGTCCTGTGGCACAATGCAAATACAGAAAACATCTACACCAAAAACATATATATATTGTCCAATTAAACTTAATGGAAATATTTTTCCATTGTCTTAAATAGCAACAAGACAGCTCAGAATAATATTAGACAGGAGTGAAACAGGAGAAAGCTAAAAAAACAAAGGAAAAAGGGGAGAACCAGGAAATGCTATCAAAGATGATGGAGGTTATTCAATGTATGACAAGATAGTTGAAAGCAAGCTTTTGAGAAGTGCTACAGAGCAAAAACATCTTGTTCAGCATCAGTTTTGCACACACAAATGTTTGATTTAGGATTTGACCTACTTTGCATTTTGAAATAAACTTTGTAGCTTCGATTTTAAACACACGATGCAGGAAGTAAGCTACTTTGCTACAGCAATGAAGAATTATTTTTGATATTACTTCTGCAAGAAGGATAAATTAATTTGGCTTATCTGTAGTTTAAAAATAGATAAATTTAAAAGTAAAGGAGGTTACATGATTATGAATCTATGGTTTCTAACTATCCAGGAAGCAAACATTGTGTGACATTCCATTAAATTTTCATTTTTAAAAATTCTGCTGTGTTCAGAGCACAAAGTGTACTGCTAACTGGGAGAACCAAATGATGACTCCTGGTTATGCTGGGTAGAGTGTCTAACCCTGTATTGCTCTTGGCTAAAGCACCAGGAACAACTGGGAAAGAAATCACTGTGCTACTTCCAAGGGAAAACAAGATATTTTTTTCCCCAAGCATTTTACTCTGCTCTGAAGGGCTGGAATCACACTGGACGTTCTCTGTGGTTCAACTGCTCTGCTGAGAGGTTGACCTCAGTAATTTTGAGGAAAGCATTGTTTTCTTGGTAAAGTGTGAAGACAGTGCAAATGAGTAAACTGATTCACAGCTACCCTGCTGTAAGAGTGGGGTGCATCAAACTCAGCACTGCTCTACTGCAGTTTCAGTTACTGCAAATGCAAGGCCCTTAGTAAATGCTCAAATTGAGCATTTTTCACTATTTAAATTGACACCTCAATGCCAATTTACACACCTTTTCAACTGATTCCCACAAGAAAACAAATTGAATTTTGATTTTTAATTTAAATGTCTACTGTGAAATAAGAAGCAGGGACGTTGCTTGTCGTTTGCTCCAGCTCCTTACTTTGGCTTGTGTGAACCGATCTTCCACAGCCCACCCACTGAACACTTTTAAGCTCGCAGAACACCAGCCTCGTAGGACTGTTATGGGCAGTGTAGCATCCAAGAGTAGATGTGCCAGAAGACTACGTGTGGAGGAAGTTCGCAACCACACAGCATCACCAGTGCTTTGTGTGTGCTATAAGGACTACGGTAAGAGGTGAAAGCTGAAGCAGACTGACAGTTGCTTTTTCTGCATTGGGGTCAGCGCTATACTGCAGTTACGTCCACTCTCAGCCTTTGCTAGTGCCAGGCAGGATGAATCGGGCCCTATGTCTTCATTAGGTAGGAAACTGGAGTAATAAAGCTTTATTACTCTCTTTATAATGGTAGACAAGGGTTAAAGCCATTTGTCCTGTTATCTTTGTGAACTTTCCAACATCTGAAAAGGATACTGCTCTCTGCTTATGAATGAAATTTCAGTGGGTGTATGTATGTGCTTGTGCGAGAAACAGGGAAGGTCTTTGTACAGTTCTGACGATATTTTTTCAATTAAAATTTAAGACAGCATTTGGCTATCTGATTTTTAACTAGATACAACATAGGGATGTGTATGATATACAATCAGTACATGCTCTATTAATTGTGCAATAGCACAGAAAATTTAATTTTAGTTTATTCTTCTAGCAAATCTGTGCAGGATCTTGTGTCTCCAGAAAGATGCTTAAAACTGCATTCAGAAGAAATGAAAAGGGCTCCATATGTTTCAAAACCTTACTGCCATTCTCTGTCCTCTCTACTTCTAACTTTTGCGGGCATTTTTTGAATGATCCTTTCTCCTTGACTGTTACAATTTATTTTTTACATAGAACTGTCTCTCCTGCTGTTCCTCCAGTGTGTCTCAAGGAATGCTTTAGCGTCATGGCTCTTTCCACTTGGTATACATGATGCTTTTGACAATGACACTCGAGATGAAATTTCCTCAGAATTGGTTACAAAGAAAACCAAACTATGCAGAGAGACTGCCCTCCATTTGTATTAGCTTTGTATATACTTGATGTCATGTTACTCTGTTTCTCCCCCTACTCAGCATTTGATCTGGACCCCCCTCAATGTGTGTTTGTACATGGACACATGCCTATGTTGTTGTAAGGGTATGCTTACCTGGAGGCCCGTATGAAGAACAGGTGAAGCCACCTTAACACTCTTCCATGCCTCTACATTGATTGCCTGTTTCATATTCCAAAGAAATGCCTTTGGAAAACATAATCACCTAGGCATTAAATAAATCAGAAATTATAAAACTGATAAGCTGGACCGTAACGTAATACAGGAATCATACATGCTTTCTGCAGGTATATTAACCTTAGCTTTATCTGAACCTACATACAGCCTCCAATCACTTTAGCTGGAGTACAGCAGTTCTGCTTCCCAAATTAGGTCCTTAAGTAATATACAACTAGAAGTGAGCTTAGTTGTGTTATGTATCTCCAAGAGGTTTAACAGTGAAACCAGGCCATTATCATCAGAGGTCTGTATACATCCCTGCAGCTTGTTAGGAGAAGTTTTTGCTACTTCAAGAGGATGAATGAGGTACAGATTACCTAATTTACTATGGTTACATAAGACATGTTAGGATTTCAGACATTGTTTTATGTCAGAAATAGTTGAACTTTTTACTAATAAATAACAAAGTGCTGCTGTGATATTTGCTTTAACACTATTCTCCAAACATTTTTTTTCTGTCTGCCTGTGAAGCTGTGGTGCCCAGAATGCTGTCGCTGTTAGGCACCTGTGCAAGGGGTGGGCAAGTTGTACACTGAGCCACATACAGGTGAAGAGGCCATCGAAGGGTATCCTAGCTAACAGTAGTGTGACTCAGGGATTATTTAGCATGACCTAGAGAATTCCTTTGAGAACCTTTCTTCTGCAGTGTTCTTCAGAAGTGCGAAGATAGAGAATTGAATGAATCTTGCATGCAGGCATAAGATGATTATTTCACAACAGCTTAGGTCTGCGAGTAAAAGGAAGGGGAATAAGAAGGTGTGGTAGGGCTGTTTATCAAGTATTTCCATTTTTTTTCCTCAAAGCTGAAGTTGTGCACCAAATTATCAGGAATTCTGCATACAGTTGGCTGAGAAATGGTTCTTCTGTTTGAATATTTGAAATTTCAAAAGTATTTGTTTTACTTCTGCATAAAGATAGTGTTTCTTGTCTATTGTACTCAAGTATTTGAAACCAGCAGAAGATGATCTTCCCTTCTCCCAGATAGCTTCTATTTCCCAAAAGTATTCCTTGAAGTGAGGATTAGTCAAAGTTCAGTGTAAATACCTGAATATATTTCTGGATAAACATGAATGTGTTAAAGGAAGCACTTTGTGGCCTGAGTCAGGAGGTATTTGGCCTGTTGTTAACCCACAGGTGCTGGGGTTTTGACTAGCATGGGTTGCATATATGTGCACTCTTCATTGTGACTATAAGTTAAGTCTGGTACATACAAATTGATCTGACAAAAAAAAGGGAGGGAGGGACACAAACAAAAAAAATTGTTCAGAAAATTGCCAGCCACTATGAGGTCTGATATGTTAAACAGAATTTTTATGTTTGGTCTGTAGCCTTGTGGATCTAGCAATTACTTTTTTTTCATATGAAGTATCATCACATTTGATTTAAACTGCTTGTGTTTCTACAAGTGAGCATATTCATATGACACGGACAAAAGTAAGATAATTACTTAATTGGCATATACTCTGCTGTAGTTTCACTCCTGTAATGACCAGCCGTCTTTCCAGGCAGCTGTGAACCACAGGAAAGACTACTTCCAGTAAGATTATGCTTGATGGAAAATCCAACCATATATTTAATAGATCAAGGGTGCAGTAAGACAAAGGTGGCGTCCCCTGAATACAGGAAGAGGATACTGTCCCAACCCTCCCCAGTCTCAGTAGGACCAGTGACACTTGTATCAGTGTTGCTCTTCAAAGCCTCGCTATCGCACGTTATCTCAAGTCTCCAAAACTTCTGACTTCAGGTCAGAAATCTGGAGGGTTGAGGTGGAGGTAAAAGGTGGGGAGGGAAAGGACGAGCAAAGACATAAACACACAACTTTTGTTGTCAGTGTACATCTGCCAAAATACAGACAGAAAATATTTAATCCTGTTTTCACTGATTTCATTATAGGAGTAAGTTTGCATCATGTAGCATTGATTTTTATTTTTTTAATTTTTTTTTATTACTACTACATAGAGAATTGAATGTGATTTAATGGTGGGAAATCATGGTGAGCTATTATTGGTTTGCTTGTGTTTTCTATCACGCTGTTCTAATGCTTGGGTTTTGACCAGCCTTAAATAGGTTCATTGGAATTTCTTTTATGCTGTCTTCTGGAAATGGGTTGTCTTCAGCTTTTGTGCATAACAGTAGTGAGAAGCAGGAAAGCAGGGAGATCTTGTTTGGTTTGTTGTTGTGTGTTGATTTAATGCCTGTTTTTTTGGTAACAGAGAACAGAGGTACATGTCAGTGCCTTTTGAAGAGCACATCTATTTAAATTATTAATTTCTGGAATACATTAGACAGAAATGCTGTATCTTTCCTGAAATAGGAAATGCATCGTTGGTTCTTGTGTCCTGATTTCTGCAGAAATGTTCAGTTGCTTTGCTTTTTATGGATAATCTCCAGTCTAATAATGAATTTAGTTAAATGAAACTTGTGTGGGAGGAGGACACTGGAGAGAGAAACTCCATCTCTCTAAGTTAGAGATGGCCTAAAAGACACAGTTTTGATCCTGTTTCAAATGTTTTCAGATATAGGATGTGGATTTGAGGGCGTTGTTTGAGTCCTTCCAGAAACAGGTGTTAGGTGAGAGGTGGAATCCGAATTGCACAGTCTTTCGCTTGCAGTCTGTGCGAAGTTAGTGCTGAGATTCCTGCCTGAATTTTTTGTATCAATGGTAGTTATAGAAAAACGCATTCTGCTTGAGAACTGACAGACTTTGAGAAACTATTGTGCATGTCCTTTGAAAATTTTTCAGTGTGATGAAAATCCTTTAATAAAGCTATTTTTACTTATTTTTGCACTCTGGAAAACAGTAGAACATAGAAATCACATAGAAAACCAGACTTACTTGTATTTGCTTCTCTATACAATGAAGTCAGTTATCTTATTTTCTGGCTATATGATGGCAGCAGGAAAGAATTGTTGATCGGACACTTGACAAATACACTGAGAGCTTTTTTCCTTCCTCTGAAGACTTTACTCTCATAATAGAGATTGACAAAGAGAAAGTAAAAGAGAATATTCAGTGAATAAGCCATTTGTTTTTTGTGTATCAGACATGTATTTCCCATTTGTAAGGAAGTTCTGTTATCCCACAGTAATTTATATGAAGCAAATTTCTTTAGCTAAGGCTGGTGACTATAACAGACTTCATATTACAGAATATTTTCTTCCTTCCATTTCTGATACATTTTCACATTCAATTTGCTTGTTCTACTGTGAGGTATCATAAAGCATTATAGCAGGACAAAAACCTAGTTCCACTTATACTTAAATTGTTTTTAATGCAAAATATTGTACTCACATAAAATACCCATTTATTTATATTTAGTGCCAGAGGCTAATTCATTGAGTCTGGGATGTGTTATTACAAAACAATGGTGTTCACTACACTTTTTCGCTCTGTTATCTGTTTCCCAGGTTCCTTTCATGGCAAGTAAGAGTTTAATAATGCTAAATAAATAATTAAGAAGGGATAATTGACTTATTTTTGTGCAGTGATACCAGAATGATGCTTTTTTCTGGAAAACATCATTGTTCTGTTTTTAATGCACTGCAGAACGTGGAGCCTGCATAGCCTTATGAATCATGGATAACTCACTTGCACCAGAAATTCACTGACAGTGACCCAAACCCTGCTCTCTCTAAATGAAGAGGAATAAATAGATATGCTGTTTCATCCTACTCACTAAGAAGGAGAAAAAGAAGAGATATTTTTTCTGTCTTCTCTTCTTGTCATCATTTGTGTAATGTTCTCTCAGTCCCTGTAGAAGCCACCTCATTCTATCCTCCATGGTGCGTAATTCTTTTCACCTGATCCCTTCTGAAGATGAAGATTGACACCTGTGCAATGGAGATCTTATCAGCAACATTTGTTCTCTCCCTTGCTCCTCTTTTACCTGTGAGATTACCAGAGTTGCTGAACAGTAGAAAGGTGAAAAGTCCTAGCTAATGAATTATTTCCAAGGAATGAGCAATCTGCGGGACTCCTAACCCATACATTACTTTCACAAGGAAACCAGGCTGTGGTTGTTTCTTCACCTCATTCAGGATTTTCAAGAACCCTCCTGAACTCTTGTCTCTTTCAGGTCTTGGAGTCCAATTGTTTTGGATTTTATATTTTAATGAGACTGTTCTAGCTGAGGCATTCTTCACACTTCAGCTGTTGTCCCTCATTCAAAAGCAACTTTATGGTAGTAAAAATAACCACTCATTTCATAGAACCATAAAATCATTAAGGTTGGAAAAGATCTCTAAGATCATCAAGTCCAACCACCAACCCAAAACCACCATGCCTACCAAACCATGTCCCAAAGTCCCATATCTACACGTTTTTTTAGCACCTCCAGGAATGGTGACTCCACCACTTACCTGGGCAGCCTATTCCGATGCCTGACCACTATTTCAGTAAAGAAATTTTTCCTAATATCCAACCTAAACCTCCACTGATGCAACTTGAGGCCATTTCCTTTCTCCTTTTGCTGATTAGCGTTCAGAACTCCTCTCAGGATTGCTTTGAATAACTTAGGTTTTTGCCTTTCTCCACTAAATATTTTACAGTAGCATCTGGAAGCTCCATCAAGATCTGAACACTGTGTGCAATGCTCAGTGCAAAAGCAAGAAAGTGTCATTTCATATGCTAAGCAGAGAAGAGAGAGTCTAGCAGGAGGTAAGGATGGCAGGAGGTGACAAAACTTGTCAGAATATTAGCAGGAAGGCAAAGAGTGGCATCCAACTTTGTGAATTTCTACTCAAGGAGTCTGTTCACTAGATCACTCTGCTGCTCTGAGTAAACTCACTGTGGCTAGAGGGCCACACAAGCTTTAATTCGGAAAATATAAGTCTGGATGTGTACAGCAAAAGGAGTGCAGATACCTCCTGCTTCTGCTTGGCTCAGGGGTCTCTGGCAACTAAGCAGTGGATCTGTAAGCAGAAAGAATAAGACAGTGACTTCAGCAGAAGGAGGGAAAGGGAAGAGAAATCAGAATTTTGAAGTACATTCAAAAGGCAGGAGTGAAACAGGGTCTTTCCCTATTAGATCAGAGCCTTCCACCTAATCTGTTTAAGAGGGATGTAGTGTAGAGAAGGGAAATGGCATATGCATATGGTGTGCATGTACACATATACACAGAGTAATTGGTATTATTGTACCCTAATATGGAGCATAAGGAAGGGTCCAGGTGGGGAGACTAATGCAGCAAGTCTGTTTTTATTAAATAACCTTTTAAGAGGTGATATGACTATGAAGGACTCTAGTATGTACTGTCAGTTATACTTTTTTCCAATGGGACTTTTGTTCAGGAAAGCAACTGAATAATATGAATGCTATCTGAATTCAATAACCACTCAGATTAAAAGAGAAGATGGCAAGAAATGCTTACTTGATGTAATTAGTAAGGAGTAAACACAGTCATAGTACCGTGACTGAACAAAGATTTAATTTTCAGTGCAGACAAGAACATTAACCATCTAGGTTTGACTCTGTCATGTGCATGGAAAGAGGAAGAAACGTATTTGAGGGATCAGCAAAACACAACTTAATCTGCATGAGACAGGAAAATGACTCTACTTCAGCTGCTGAACTTGCTAGCGAAAGTTTTTAGTGACTTCAAGTGAAAAGTGGCAAAACATAATGCTTATATCTAAGGATTGAGAGAGGGTGAAATAAGAGATAACTGGAAAGGAAAATGAGAGAAGAAATTGAGGAAAAATTCTAGTAAAGAGTAGTTAAAGGTTTGGGATTAAATGGAAAGGGGGATACCAAAACATAAACCTGCCCAGGATGCGTTGTACTGAATAACCTGCTATCGTTCTCTGATAAGGTAACTTTATTTTCCCTATTTTCCCTTTTAACAACAGAAAGTCATGGAGATTTTACACATGGTAATTTACTAGTAAATACAGAAAACACTAGCTATTAGACAAAGGGCAAAATGGGAAAAGGCAATGGCAAGCTTTCTGTTTGAAAGCAGAGAAATAGAAGTAGACTTGAAGTATTGAAGAAAAAGGATGAGTAAATGAAATATCAAGGTTATGCATTTAGGGGCTGAGAACAAAAAAGTCTGCAACAATTTGTAGCTCATTTCATGGAGGGGAAAAAAATAATTAGGAGAAGGACCTATGTATGCTAGGTGATAATGAGATGACTGACTGCATTTCCTAGTAAGATGTGGTGATGAAGGCAGCCAGATCAGTCCTAGACTGCATGAAGTGATATATTTCTGGTGGAGATAAGGATGTACTAATCTCACCATGCAAGTTACTGTGAGACTTCATTTGCTATCAAGCATGATACAAGTCTTTCAGAAAAAAGTAAATTTTGCAGCAGCTACGGATCTACGAGGCTGCTTATGGCAGGGTGAGTGGAAAGCAACGTAGTTTCATAAAAGGAATCTAAAGAATTTTGCTTGTTAAGTCTTGCAAAACAGAAGCTGAGAGCATGTGTTTGCTTTCTGGAAATGCATTAGAAGATAAATTCTTGTTTAAAAGGAAAGAAGAAACAAAATGGGAATGAACTAGCTCTTAAGAAATTTAGATCAGAAATAAGAAATTTCTAACCATTGGAGTAGTGCAGCTCTAGAATAGCCACTAAATAGAACATATCTGAGCCCACAGTACATTACTTTCAGAGTTCATTTTTAAGCCATTTATGAATAAATTATCTGATCTGGTTACTTCTAGTGTCAGAAAAGTCATTTTGATGACATAAGATTTCATTTTCAGTCCTCTGCCTTCTACAGAAGTATGTCAGCATGTGCTTAAACATCGAATTTATTGATTAGAAAATGTTTTCTTCTTTGAATGAGACTACTTCAGGTATTTTTTACCAACTCATTCTGATATTTGTGACACTACTGCTAGCCTTCATCTTTTTTACTTGTCTGCTGAAGGGTTAATGTTCTAATGTGAATCTTAGAAAAGCCAACAGCAGGCTATCCTTTTCTTACCTCTTTTTTGGCAGTTTTAGGTAGAGCTGCTGTGCGATAGATGTGACTGAGGGTCCCCAAATTTCTGTAGTCTCCTGAGTGATACTGATTGCATACCTCCCTGTAAAGTGGTTGTTGCTTCCTTCATTAAGTAATCCAGGCTTTACTTAATCAGTAGGGTTAGGACCTTAAATGACTAAATAACGAAAGGCTAATGGTGGTTCTCATAATGCATGTCGTAACTCCTTTGAAAAAGGCACAGAGAGCTGTACTGTTTGTTATTAAATTACAAATTAAGGTAGATTTGGAGGAAGAATAGAAAATGTTTGTTGAAGCACCGGCATGATTTTCATGGACTCTTGTGTTAGTCTCCAAATTAGTCTGTGATTGTGTTTGAGCATTTCCGCTGTCTATGGCCCCAAATTACTTCCAGTGCTGTTTTTCTCCTTCTCTCTTTTACTTCTGTTTCTCCCTTGCTGCTAGATATTTACAAGGACTTCTCTCTTACAGCATATTGTTCTTATAAGGCTATGAGGATTCTTGTCTTCTGCAATTATAAATGTAGCCTAAGTATCAGGAAGCAGTGAACTGGGATGAGCTCTCTGGTTAATATATCTGAGTACATTCTCTCTGGCTGATAGCCTTGTTGACTTTTCTGTCAGACAGTGCAGGAAACATGCCCAACTATTTACGGGAGTGAGAACTTTGTGTGTACTCTGTAATTAGCAATTTAAATGTGTGCTGATGACAATATCCCTTCAAGATTCTCAACATACTTCAGTCACCAAGTCAGACTTAGTCCTAAAAGAAGCTGTAAAAATGTTCTCAATAGATCTGCCTTGTAAAGTTCCATTAAGCTATGCTTACATTTGGCTAAATACTGTCCAAAGTTGTGGATTCTGTCATTGTGCACAAAGCGAAGACCCTTCAGCTCTGGTATCTCATTTTTCAGAGAAACTGTAACTGTAACTGTTTCATGATTTTTCAAGACCCAGACTGTCATTTTCAAAGAGAACAAGAGTGGTGGGATCTTACCTCTTCAGCACTGCTTTTGTCTGTGCATCGGAGAGTAGTTTCTTATTTCAGGACCTTAGATGAAGGGAATGTCTACTTTATCCAGCTCCTCAAAGAGCAATTTCCCTGGGAAATGAAAGGAATCTGCTTACTTAGTGCAGAACAAATGATCAAGTACTGTGATGAACAAAAGAACCAGTATCCTTCATGGACCTTGGTCAGTGGATATATTTTTTTTAACTTCACGTATAACACTTTTGTCTATCTCACAATGATATTCTGTAAATATCATTAAAAACAACAGCAGTGTATCCAAGAAAGAATTCATTGGATGGTCTTCTCCTAATTTTTATAGTCTTATCTTTTTTTTATCAAAGTTTGTTTTTTTTTGTGCAGGGCACAAAAGTGCCATATGATTTGGTAGGTTTGGCTAAGTGAGAGAACATCCAGGCCAGTGTAGCTGATGGGAGTGCATACTGCTGCTGAAAGCAACTTGCAGAGGACAACAGAGTTTAGATGATGATCAGTGTCCTGTTGCAAATGGGTTGTCTCTGACTTTCAATGAGTAACACTCTTACACACAGACAGAAAAAAAGTCAATATTAAAAAAAAAAAAAAAAAGTTGTCCATCTGGTAAGTTCACCTTCATATCTAGTTTTAGCAGTAGTCAGATGGAGATTAGAAAAATATAAGCATGTCAGTAACCCATACCAAAGCATTTAGCTGAAGGGAGCTAGCAGCAGTGAATTTAAATTGGCAGTCCCCTACCCCTACTTCAACATGAATGGACTCTCAAGCAGCAGGGCCAATTGGAGAGCACTTTTTTCCCCATCTACCTTATTGTCCAAATTCTAGAGTGGCTAAAATTGCCTGCTATGTCTCTGGTGGCTTCCTTAAGTTGGATCCAAGTCCATCAAGTCTGATCTGAGTACATAACAGTTTACTAAGTCTGAACATGTCAATATTCCAAGGTTCATTCAACTAGCTGGTTTTGGAAATTTTAGTTTACTGGTTTATGATGACATTACAAATGAAATTGTATTTACTGCAAGTGTGAATTAATAATACTACACAAATATAAATTCAACAGACATATTTTAGTTGGTGATCGTTGTGACAGTATTAGCATACTGTTTGTTCAGCTTTGCCTGTAAGCAGGCCGTTTAGCAGCCTTATACTGTCATTAACTTGCTGAAAGCAGGGTTTATTTAGCATTTTCTTCCTTTCTGTCAGGAAGTTATATTCTCTTTTACTGCTGTCTTGACTTTCTGGGAACTCGGTGGCTTACGTTCTCGTTGACAGCTACTGTTTTAGCAATTTAATGTACCAAGCACAAAGTAAGAATCCACAAAGCTAGTTTTAACTAGTCCTTTTACCTTCTGACTATTCCTTCAGTTGACAGAGGGTGGAAAAGACCTGGTCCTGCTCATACTCTGACCATGTAAAGAAAAATGATATATGATACGTTTATACTAAATTTTACGCAAGCTGATCAGCAAGCTGAATTGCTCGGTGTTTTTATATTGTGTCTTCCTTATGTTCAGTAGTGTGCCAGTAATTCTAGGATGGTATAATATTTCCAGACACTTTTAGAAGGACAACTTACAGTGAGGATTACTCAGAAAAACATAAAGATCTGGGAACATCGGTGCAGCGCTTAACACTAATGATTTACATTGCCTTTTAAATAGGTGCGATGAAGCTATAATTAATTTACACACCATACTTTATATATTACAAGTGTTTATAGTGTTTCTACTTTCCTTATAGAAATTTCTACACTGGCGAATGCATAAGACTTCACAGAATGCAGTACCCTGACCACAAATATTTAGGTCTAAGTTTGACAAGTTGGTCTTCATTTTATCTTCCTGCAGATGTTGGATGGATGTTTAACAAGGCACAAGCTATTTGTGTTTTTAACGTGTTTTCTGTGTAGTAGCACTGATTTTGAGGAGGCTGGTGGTTTCAGTAACTCCAGCATCACAGAGTGCATATGCTAAACTGAATTTGGTGCTACTGAAATTTCAGTAAATGGCAAGGAGGGACCATTGTTGGTTTCAGGTCAGGTGAAGAGACTCATAGATATCAGCTACCAGAAAAGTAGCAATATTGAGGTGTCCCTAGTCAACAAAATAATTAACTAATTATTACCACTATGGTAATACATTTGTATTTTACTTGTGATCTTTGAGTAATTCTGGTTGTTACCAATATATATTTATTCTGTCCGCTGGCATGCTGCTTATTGAAACTAGTGGTAATGCCTATTACTTCTGCTGTATTTCTTTGTAGTTTAAACCTAGTCCTAAATTAAATGGAAATGTTAAAATGCAGAAGGGTGATCAATGATGGCTAACAGAATTCTGCCTTCCACAATACACTTCAGGATATCTCGCTGACTACAGTGCACCTTTCCTTAATTTTTGTTTTGAGAAATGTTTCAGGGCTGTAGTTTGCATTGTCTGTTACTGACATAATTTGAGGAAACTGTTAGACTTTAGTGACTGTAGTGATTGAGTAATCACTGAGACAAATTAAAATACCATTTTAATATAGCCTGTTAACTTTTTTGATATCTAGGAACTAACTTGCTTTTATCAGTGGTTTTTAAAGGATTAAATAATTCATACTAAACTCATCTTTTGTCCTAGTGAAGTTGGATTGCTGATGTTCTACTGGAAAAGAAGAACATGAAATCAAGGGGAAAAAAAAAAGAATACAGTGCATATCATGTGGCTAATCTTTTAGCTCGCCATGTCAATTACAAATGACTAATATTCATAGACTTTTAGTACTTCAGGAATGATCTACAAAGCAAGCGTGTTCACTTAAATATCAGGAATCTGACTCTCAGCTACTTTAAAGCTATTCTGTATCTTCCAAGCTAACTCTCTAGCTCTACAAAATTTTACTGAAACTGGTGCAAATACAGTATCATGGATCTACAAGGCTCTTTTATGCAATTAGTATTGTGTACAGCAACTTGAGGGTGAAGAACTGTTTCTATGGCTCTCCACTAAATTCCTCCACTGAGAGTTGAGTTCTGTTGTCCATTGTATTGATGTAGAAACTGGCCTTAGGTATATTGGGCATCTATGAATTATTTTAAAAAGATAAATTAGAAAAAAAATCAGAGATGATTTATGTTCAAAGAGGGGGCTAAATCCATTCACGAAGTTGTTTGTTGCCAATTAATTACCTACTGCTAATTAGAATAATAAATCTGACTAGTTGTAAGACTTGGCATTGCCTTTCACTGTAGGCTTATCTGGAAACTGTACTAAATGCTATCATTAGGCTTGGTAATAAATCTGTCATAATAGGTGAAAATGGATAAAAAGGCTAAGAAGCCTCAAAAACGTAATTTAACTTAGCAGAAGTCTTTACACTTTATAAATACGACTACTCGAATTATTCATGTGAATTAATCAGCTCAGACTTCAACACAAAGTTATAAAACATGAAACTTTTGCACTTGGTGAAACTTGGTGCTAAAATGGAGGTATAACTCTTTCGTTATAACATTTTCAATTTTAAAAAATTGCATGTGCTGCCAGTAAAATTGTGGTAGAGAGCTCCAAGCTGGAAGTTTTAAACAAATGATCTAGTTATTAATTCTTCACTTCTGTATTTATGTACTACTAACTGGAGACAGAGAAATCCTTTAGATGTCGATCCGTATTTTCTGTCCTAAAGATCTTCTGATTCATTAGTTAAAAACCTACTTACTAGACAATAGAAAACAGCAAAAAAAAATCTGGTAACAGAACTCCGAATATGATAGGCTTTTTTTTAGAAATTTAAAATGTTTTTTTTTTTTAATCTTTCTCCAGGATGAAATTTCCCTGCAATGTGATATATAGTGCAGAAATGTCCGTATGAAATAAGGCCTAAGCATCTTTTGAAGCTATATACTTCTAATCTGCTGTTGCTCTAAGATAGTCTCAGCCAGTGACACCAAATGATTTTGTCTAAATAACACAATTTTTAAAAGACTGGTTTTTGGCAAGCATGTTAGATTTCACAGTGTTCAAATTGCTAGTTACCCAAGTTCAGTTGAGTGCTCTTGAAAACTTTGTCAAATATTTTACAACCTCAATTAAAATAGAATGACTTTGAAGAAATGCTGGAGACTTTCTTCTGAATTTTTATTTTGCACTGAATTATTTTTACTGCTATTTTTACATGAAATGCTGCTTTTATGGTGTAGATTCTAGATAAATTGCTTTTTTGTCAATATGCCATAACATACTAAATTCAGAAATTCTAACTGGTGGGGAACTATTATCTATATATGTCAGGAACTCTGCCAGTTACCCAGCTACTGTTGCTCAATTAAACAGAACTGGGGAAAATCACACCAGTAAGGTCCCTTATGCTTGAACTAATCTTGCTTAATGTATTTAACGACCTGAAAAATAGTTATGATATGACAACCACATTTCCTGCTGATGCAAAACTGTTCAGGTTAACTTAATATAATGTGCAAACACAAGAAGTCTCACAACACTGAATCAGTGAAATGTAAAATCCCAGAAGAAATGATATGTTAATGAAGATAAAGTAGTGCATGTGAGGAGGGGAAGGGAACTGAAGAGAAACCTTTCATCATACATACAGAATAGCAAACACTAACTTAGGTACTATCACTCGTTGAAAAGACTCTGAAATCAAAGTAAGTAGATTTTCTGGAAGGTAAAAATGAAACAGATTTATGGAAAACACTTAAGCAACAAAGAAATTTGGGATTTCTTGGAAGATAGGGACAGTGCAGAAAATGTACTTCAAATGTATAAATCCATAATTTAACCTTGGATATTTCATGCTACTCTTGTCATCACATCTTAGGACACAGGAAAACTGGAAGAGGCTTTTTGAAAAGGTGGGGAGAGTAAGTAGACAATCAGAGGAGTGAAGTCACTTCTGTATGGTGACAGACTAGATAGACTGACTTTCTGTACCTTGGAAATGAGATAACCGAGAGAAGATAGGGTAAAGCAAATAAAATAATGAATTACACGAAGAGGGTGAATGTGAAACTATCTTTTCAGTAACTCTTGGCATACAAGAATTAAAGAGTTTGTGTTAATGTCTCCAGGCAGCAAGTCTAAAACAAAAAATAAGAAACTTTTTCATACAAACAATAATTAAACAATCCGAGACACTGCCACTAGATGTTGTAAAGGCCAAAAGTTTAACTGAGTTCAAAAAGGGATTAATGGCTACTTTTGTTTCATGAATTGTAAAATCATCCTGCTTAGACACAACTTCTGCCTTAGGAAGTTCCTAAACCACTAATTGCCAGAAGATGGGAAGGAGGGGTTGTGCAGCTCTTGCCATGCCTCTTATAATCTTTCCTTATGCATCTCCTAATGGCCATGTTGGGAGCAGGATAATGGGCTAGACAGATTTGTTTTGTTTTGGTTTTTTTGTTTGTTTTTTTTTTGTCTGACCCATTATGGCTGTTTTTATTCTGTAGGCGTAGATTTTTTTCTTTTTTTTTTTTTTTCAGTAATGGGGAGACAAAATGGAAAATTGCAACTTGTTTTTGGAGTTCAATAAATGCTATCTGGAATATGATTCTTAACAGCTAATTAGAAATGATCACAGTTTTTTCTTTCTTTATTTTAATATATAAAAAATTAGTCTACAAAATCATGTCCTGACTGGTTAGGAAGATTTTCACTAAATGCAGAGACATGTGGATGAAGGTGAATCTTTTATGTATTTCACTCGAGTAATTATGATATATGTGTATTTTAAAGAATAATGTGTCAGAAAAGCTGACATAGTGAGCAGGGGGAGTTTTCTGTCGTTCGTCTGTCAGAGAGGAGGTGAATAGTATTATTTTTGCCACTGTTGTGAGATGAGAAATATGAAGTTTCAGTGACACAACATCCTAAATTCTACAGTTGTACTTCTGACAATTAGTAGGAATAGAGGCAAACAAGGAGAGTTTCTTTAACATCTGTACCTTATTTGTACAACTCTATCATCCTCTTTTCTCCTCAGACTGAAGATTGACTTTTGGGATTTAAAAAAATGTGAACGATTATTTGTTTTTTCCAACTAACCTTCTATTCTAGGTTTTTTGCATGTGAATTTATAATATAGGAGTTTATTTGTACCTACTAAATAGATTTAATCAATTATTATAGTGCACTTTAGAAACGAAAAATATATTTGTGTCAAATGATTTTATCCTGTACTGCATGCAAACTATACACTTTGTTATAAATCATGTTCTCAAACTTCTAAATTTGTTATTTTTGTTTATTAGGAAACCTTGCTTCAGATCCAAAAGGTCAATAAGGAGACTACATACAGCAAAAAAATCAAGCCACAATCGATCATGAAATGCAATTACACAATATTCAAAGCTGAGTGAAATAAAGACCTTAAATAGCAGTAGCCTGTAAAATTTAAAAATAAAAGTAGTTTTGTTGTATATTGTGAAAAGGGGGATTGGATTAATGAAAATGATCTCTTGTATCTGTTGATTTATATGAAATTATACTTCGGATGATCCTCCTTTTTGTATTGTATGTTAATAAATTTTGGTTACTTGTGGAATATTACTTCAGTGGTCTGGAAGGAGAATTCTTGAGTTCAGCCAGTGCTCAGTGTATGAATGGAAGCATGAGAATGAAAAAGGCCTTCTGCCTTGTCATCCTTAGCTTGACTAATGTAGTTGAAGATTTTGTTCTAACAGTAAGGCCCTACATAACAGCACAGAGCATTAATGCTGTGATGCTGGGTTGCAATAAATCATTATCTGGATTAAAAGAACAGCGGCCATAATATACATTTTCTTTTTGTCCTTTCTGGTATAACATCTTATAAAACTGCAGCATGTATCCAGAAGGTTGACAACAATCTAGTACACTGTCAGACTAGCTGTAGCATACCAACAGAAATTTGGAAAAAAAACAATTAGTCTCAGTCTCTCTTGCTTTCACTTAGCTTCTTTTTCATCTTTCAACTTCACTACTTCGGTATTTTTCAGTTTCAATTTATCCTTAGCTAGAGGAAGAGACACTAATGTTTTGAAATATTTCCTGTTAAGAAAAATTGCCAAAAATTAAGACTGAGTCTTCAGCTGATGAAAACTGTCAGAAAAACTATTTTATTCATTGCAGATCAGAAATCTGAAATTCTTGCTGGATAAAGTCCCCCTTTTGGAAGTGTGTTATGTGTCCAAATATTACATTCATGGTCATGCTTGTGTTTATAAATTCTGCAGAAACTCTTTCAGACATATAAAAATCAAAATCTCCTATGCCGTGGACACTTGCAGTGATTCTTTGAACTCTTGGGCTCCTGCTTTGCTTCATTACCAGTGAATGATATTGTGTTGAGAGCGGATTTTAGCTTCACGTAACTGTCGTTCAGATTTTTATATATATACGTATTATATATGTACTATTGACAGTAAAAATGACTTTTTATGTATATTTATGTATATATTAACCAGAGGAACTGGCCTCTTCTGAGGACTGGGGAGGGGAAATGTAAACTGAAATAATTTGGACCCACTGTTAAATCTGAAAAAAATTTTGGAGGGTTAATTTGTGGAGATGGACAATGTATATTCTATCCTTGGTTTTGAAGCAAGGTTCAGATGGGACCCCATGGCAGAGGCGATGCTCCCTCCCTGGGGAGCTCCCTCCTGTAAAGGGAAACAGAGGTCCAGCCTTAAGTATGGTAGGAGAGAGTCAAAATACAAAGATGGGAGCCTGCATTCTGTGCAGACAGCCTGAGAGAATGTAGGAGGCAGCAATGGGCTAGGCAGGCCTTGGAGAGAGGGAGCAAATTTCCAGGGAGTAGAAGGGATCGGGGTGCTGCTGCTAAGGAATTCCCTGAGCTAACTGGAACAAAAGCAGTAACCATATCCTGTCTGCCAAGACAAAGTAGGTAAGGATGAATGCGGTGGTGCAAATGTCTGACCTAGGGTCCTATGTCTGACCCTTACATACTGTTACATATGTGTTAATAACACTAGTCACGTGTAATAAAACCTGGTTCTGTATATGTGTATGGTTGGGGTGAGGGTTAAGGTGTTTTTTTATTAGGATCTGGGCACCTCACTATAAGAAAAAATTCTAGGCAACTCTGTCTCAAGGCAGCAGTTCCCTCTGGGAAGAGCTCAGTGCAGCTTCTGCCTCAAGTACCGCGTTTTGCTAGCTGGAGGGTGCAAGGGCACAAAATGCAGTCCCATTGCCCTTGTGTCAGGATATACTCATCAAGGAGTTTGTCAGCCTCACTGGTTCAAAGCGTATTTGATGTAGTGCAAAAAACGGGATTTGGAAGTCAGATGCACAAATTGTATAGAGAGCAGTGAGAAATAGGGGGGAAGGTAAAGGACTGGTCAGGAAGTAGAATCCAACTGAGGTTTAAGGGATTATGATACGACAGAAACGGATATTACTGACAGTACTGATTGCTGTCTTGGTTTGTCTGTGTCAGTGTGGGTGAAAGGGCTTTGGAGAGATGCTGCAAGGTAAAGCCTTTTCTGTTAAGTGTCTAACAGGCAAAGTGTCTAGAAAAAGCTGTCAGTACAGTCCCATAAACAACAAGAAACCACACTCATAACTTTGCTTCTTCATCACGTTAAACTCTGAATGTACAAACTCTGAATGTCCCCAGAAAGTATAGTCTAAACTTCTCTTGTTTACTTATCTCTAATCTCTACTGAGTTTTTTCACAAATAATTTTATTGCAGGGTAAGTGGTGTACAGGTGATTACAAACCCAAAACCTGTGTTTGGAATAGCAAGCTAAGCATGTCACTGTGTTACTACAAGCAAATTTTTTGTTCAGTTAGTTGCCTTTTGTCAATCGGCTGCAACCTGGTAGGTGGACGCAACTGTATTGTATTGATAATGGTTATTCTAAGGTTGTTTTGCTTCACCTCATTCTTCCTTCTCTTTCTCTGCCTTCTAGCATGCACTTAATTCAGGTGGATTCCGTTCAGCGATGGATGGAAGATTTGAAGTTGATGACAGACTGTGAATGTATGTGTATTCTTCAGTCCAAGCCAATCGGTATTGAGAAAGATGAACAAAATGAACTTATCCTTTCCTCACAATATAGTACATGTGATAACTTGCAGCTGCTACTAAAGAGAGCTTGGATCATAAGCACAGAGTTGACCAGGATTGCTCAAAAGCTAGAGAAGAACAGATGGCAGAGAGTTCACAGCATGACAGTAAGAGTCAACTGTCACGTACGTTCAATGATAAATGAATACAATACATTCACCAGGAATTCTTCAGAAGAAATGCACCAGGTAGGATGCCTTACATGATGTCGTGTTTGTCTTGTTTAATTTTTCTGTTGTAATAATTGAAGCTTATCTTAATCTGTGAGATATTCTTAGTCACTGATACTGGTCCCTTGTTGAAGAATTTGTAACCTCTGTTCAGCTATCGAAGCATTCTTGACTTATTTTGGATCCTATTTTATCATAGACCTGATTCTGAATGTTAATAATATTGACAAATTACGCTGAAAAAAGTTTTGGTTTTGAAGGCTACCAGACTAAAGTAACTAGATGCCCCATTTGCGAGTTTTTATCTCTACTTGTTTTATGCACAAAAATAGCAAAAGGATATGCATAGTATATATGTTTCTGGAGGGTTATCACCTAATTATCATAAGCACACATTATTTATTTTTAGAAAGCAATTGTGCATGTGGATATTGCTTTAAAACCACTTTCTCTCTCTGCAGTTTGAAAAACTTTTAATAGACAAGTGTTCAGAATTTACAGCATTCACAGAAAGGTAATTTAAATTTTCTAGTTGAAATATTCATTTTGCTGTTTTATTATGTTGTAGAATTTCTAATGAGAAGTACAAATCTACTAACACCCTCAAATGTTTGAACTAGGCCCCCGCAGCTCTGAAATGCATTCTAAATTTTAGCCTCTGGTGGGTGAAGTGGTGAAGTGAATTGCTTTTATCTAAACTACATCTTAACGAAAGGTGGGATCTGCTGTTGCACAAAGAGCCTGACATAGACACAAAGCTGCATGCAAGTGGATTTTTCAAGGCTTTTAGACATCAAGGGAGAAAGTCTGGCTCTAATGATCAGCAACGAAGTTCCGTTCAAGTTCTGTGGAGACAAGATTTCAGCTCGTGTGAAAACTTAAGTTGCAAGATTGTTGTACTATGTGTTCCTGCATGCACATATCCATGTATTAGTAACCAAACCCAAATAAAGACACATACCTTTAAATTGTGTTTGCAGGTTTACTCAGCTCAGTGCACCCCAGAATGCTGAGACTGGAAAACAAGAATCTCTTTATAATTTTTCTCATGATATTTCCCCTGCCTAATATAAGATATCCTGTTTCTTCCAGCACAGTTCAATCAGTCTTTTTTGATTTACTTTAAACACCGTGCAAGTCATCCTGCTTGGGGGATCATCAGGGAAGAAAACTCCATCTAATTATTAGGAAAGAATACTTCTTTAGCACTACTGCTTTTTGCCAGACCCACACAGCTCAGACCTTACTTTTATATTCTATCATGAGACACACTGATTTAATGAGAGCTCCGATCTGCCCCAAATAAGCCCTCTCCCCCCTTGTCTGTTTGATAAAAAGTTGATATAGGTGGGTGAAAGACAGGGAAAGCTGAAAAGGGGACCTACTATGTACGTGGAGACACTGATCAACCAAACTATGTCGTCCATTACAGTGGCCTGCCTGGATGGAATATATTTTGACAATTCAAAGGAATGCATTTATGTAAGGAAGTTATTAGTTATTTCATTTTAATTGTACAAAGTTTTCCATTTTTATTTAATTTCTTCATTTACAGCCAAATATCACTGGTTACAGTATAGCTATACTAACTCTGCAAAGCTGTTGTACGTAACCTTTCTGCATAGAAGGCCAAATTTTACTTTGAGTATGCTGTTTAAATTTAAAGGAACTTTACTCATCTGGGCAAACATTCATTTTGGGTGCTTATCCTGCGCTCATTAAACTATGGCAGAGAAGGTAAAGAATTGAAAATTATCAAAAGTACTTCTTTGGTCATGAAAGATGGATGGATGATGGATATACAGAGCTGCAGCTGAAATGCAGGCATCCTGGAGTGGCTGTAACTATAAGCACAAGTGGAAAATAGCAGAGTTATACTGCTATAAACACAGCATCTGCAGCAAAATTTGTCCTGCAGTCTGTGAAGTAAATTGTGATTCCAAAATGATTCATTGATGTCCACTGCTGTCCATTGATGGTATACAAGAGATTCTTGTTTTCCAGTCTCAGCATTCTGGGGTATACTTACTTTGTATAGATAAGGCTTTGATTAGAGTCTGGTGTGATGCTAATGGCACAAAGGCAGTGTCCTCATGTGAGCAGTTGAATTCACATTATATCACCATTATTAACACAGAGCTCACCTGTGACAATCAGATTGATATAATTATCATTGTCTATTGCAACTTTTCTCCTTCATCCTTTTTCTTTCTCTTTCTTTTCAGGTGCCTACAAACTGAAGATGAACAGATACTGAAGTCTATGAAATCTTGTATTAAGGAAACGCTCACTACTGTAGCTCAGTATTTTGGCCAGTTAATAGATCTGGTTTTAACACATGAGGCACAGGTTAGTTTAAGAAAAAAAAGTTTTTAAGAATTGTTGACTCTTGAACAAAAGCATCCATTAAGATGAGGATTATAATTACAGCTCTCAATTTCCAGCAAATTTATGATCAGTAATTCAAATATCTTGCAAAGAGATTTAGATGTTTGTATTCTCAAATTCTCCAATAACCTCAAATCTCAGACACAATGGTCTTGTGGCTCAATATGTTCCTTACTCCTCCTGATAGGTGTCCTTCATTGCAAGTTACGTAATTTCTGGACAGTGTCTTGTTAATAACACCTTTGGACGCTTTTTCTCTTCCTTTCATGCAGACGCTGCTTTTCTTCAGAAACCCTCAAAAAATTCTCTCCTGCTCTCAATGATTCTCATTAAAAATTAAACTTTTTAGAAAATGTATGTATAGCAAGTATGTTATTACAGCAGACATTTTAACCAGTGCATGTCTTACACTCTAGGAAGTAGTGATAAAATACAGTGTTGTGTACAGGCTATACGTGTGCATGTAACCTTCCAAAAATGGTGCTGTGTCATTGGAGGCATAATTTACAGCTTCCAGTGGTGATTAAAGGTAGATAAAGATACTGAGTGGTTAGGCTGAGACCTCAAATGCATAAATTTTTTTCCATTAAACCATTCTTGCAATAATAGCAACTTGCAAGTCTACCCAATCTATCTTGACTTATACTAGTTTATTTCTCAAGATCTCATTAGTAATCCCTTTGCACCCTCTAATCTTTCTCAAATATTAAATCCTAAATGGAATTATGCTCAATGAATTTGCACATATTTTAAAGGTGATGTTATGCTGAAATCTTATTTTGTCCCTACAGAAAAAAGGGAAATGAGAGGCTTAGTGGTGCGGAAATAGTTAAGTAGTATTTACTGCAGTGCTAAAACAAAATGAAGACATAGTATTGGTTAAATTCTAATGTACCTTGATGCATTAAGATAGGCAAAAAAAACCAAGTTGTGGCTCTTTCAGAAACATCCCTTGTAGTTCTAAAAGATTATTGCTAGGAAGAATCTGCAGAATACATTTGCAGAATTCTAGTCAAACTAGCAAGCTACTTGATAACACACTTTGGTTAGGATTTATGAGAACTAAATGAAATACGACACATGAGTTGAAGTGTGTAAATAAATGTGCATATTTCAAATTCGGTGACTAGGTTGTGGTTGTTTTGGTGCTTATTCTTTTTAGTCTGAAGAGCAGTTCTTCATTGCTAATAGTTATGTCTTTGGGCACTTTGACATCTACTGACACACCTGAAATCATAGTCCCTTTTCCTTTTAAGGGAGCAGAATTAATTACTCTGCACCATCTTGTGTGCATTTGTGTGGCTGAAGACTTAGATCAGAAATCATTAATAAAAACATTTTTAAGAACCGCTTTCTAAGCCATTCAGTCAGGCTGCGTACCCACTTCTGCCATTGTCTGTGTGTAGTTTGCTGCTCTGGAGCAGACTGAAAATCTGTGTGACAGGGCAGAACTCTCAGCTTAAATTGTGTACTTCAGAGCTTTCTTTTCCAATTAATGTATCAAGATTTTATTCAGGATAGGTTCATATCAAAATGTGAACTGATAAGTTACGTCTTTTATGGAACATTTTTCTAAGGGGAGATGCTAAAGGTGGGAGAACACAACCTCTTAAAGGAAAGATAATGGAATTTTGTATCAGTAACTGTAAAATGTGGGATATTTCATTGCACTTCTTTCAGAGTTTGATTAAATATAAAAATGCTTCTTCCTCCTAGCAAATATGAGTAATTCTTCCTCTAATAATGGTTTGTACTTTCAGCAAGAGTAAAATTAAATAAACTTCATGTTCTTCTGACAGCTGTGTTTCTCTGTGAAGTTGCAGTGGCACACATGCGAAAGAAAGATAGCTATTAACAAAGATAAAAATATTTAACCTGTTTCATACATTGGAGAAATAAAATATATTTCTCTACAAGAATTCCCTGTACTAGTCGATGGCATTTGCTGTGTATATGGAGTATAGGGATGAACCCAGGGCCTTAGAAAGTCATGTTAGAAAAGATATAGCAATATTCCTTATAAAGTAGGTGGAAATCTTGTATCACCTTGTGATACAGCTTCAGCACTAAGACAATTAGTTGTCCTCTGAAAATTTTAGTTCAATCCCAGGCCAAACCCAATAATAATTTAATAAATATCTCGAGTTTTTTATTGAATGTTCTCACACACATACCTGTTCTCTTGCTCTATTCATATTTACTTTTAAATATCACTATTTGTGGTTACATCTATTCAATGCAATGATAAATGTGTTAGTGATCTCAGTTTGACTCCTGCCTATGTGTTGTTTTTCCTTTGCTTTCTCGGAGTGAGAAGTAAAATGATATGGATTAAACAAACTAGACTTTCTACTCCATCTTATCTTTAAATATAACACTAATATTTTTCATTGGAAGTAAATTATGTTTATTATCTTGTGTCACACAGAACCTGCTGAGACAAATAGAATTGTCAGATAGTGTGTATATCACCGAGTCAGCAATTAACAGTTTATTCAGCCTTACCCAGGAAGGTGCTCATCTGTGCCACATCATAGCTAAGGTAAGAGGATTTATGGATTAATTCAAAATAAACTAGTGATACAAGTACACGATTTTACTTAACACAGTAGTGGCTGCAAGTTTTGAAATGTACAGTACAAGATGAAATACTGTATTTCAGGAGACAAATAATCTAGGTTAAAGAACAACAAAATTTACTCTGATAAACTATTTCTTTTCTTGCACTGCTTTTTACAAGGCTTACTTACTTACAATCTTTCTGTTAGATTAAAATTCAAAACCAACCAAACAAAAAAAGAAATAAAGCCCACAAACCCCAAAATCTTTAATTCAATAAAGCTCAATGCACGTGCAAGCAACTGCCATAGGACCGTAAGCTCCAGCAGGCATTGATTGAACTACAGTTGTCTTTGTGTCACCTGATGTCTTACCACTCACTTCAGCATCTTGGGCATTACTTTAGTGTCTCTCCTGACAGTACTTTAAGTACCAGCCACAGAGGTGGAGAGAAACTTCACAACCCGCCATGTATATGGCTGACAAGTACTCAGAGAAACAGTAAGGTTTTTCAGCTTTGTGTACAGAGGAGGTTAGAGACGTTATTAAAGATGTAATTTAAAAAAAAAATACTTTGTATACCTTATTTTCCTTTTACAGAGGAATGTCATTACTGTTACTTCTGGCAGTGTGTGTTCTCATTCACTGAGTAGTTGATGCTAACTTTCGCTGCAAACGAATCATTCTGCCAAGATCAATGCTACTAGCAATCCCTGCTGAATTTGCACCTTTGAGGACATTTAAATCTTGAAAAAGTGAGAAAGGCAGGGCACTGTGTGAGGTCGAGGATAGGATAATCACAACCGCACTGTGTATAAGAAGAAGAAAATTTCCTTTCCCAAGCTTCTGCTTGTGGAGTGGTGTGCCATTCCCTTGTCCTGCTCAGAGATAAGGTTAAACAGGCATTTGATTCATTTTATTTCTGATCTGCATTTAGATGGAGGTTTGCACCATAAAAAGTATTGCTCTGTTCTGAAGGCTGTGAATGAGGTAGACTCAAAAATGTGTAGTGGATCCTGGCAACAGCCTGAGAGGTTTAACTTTTTCTAAACTGATATTTGAGCTCCACTCAGTGGTATCCAAAAACAATGTTAAAATGTTAAGTATTGAGGAAGGACAGAACTAACAAACTGAGGAAAATTGCTCTTGTGTTTTTTTAACATTGTGTGAATTCCATAACAGTTTAGTTTAGCAAAAGTAAAGTATGACCTTCCATAAATCACTAAATTAATTTGTTGTGAAAACCTTGATGTGTCACAGGTTTACAAGGGAAGAAATGCACCCCCTTCTGCAAAGAAACCTAAGTGGTTGCCAAATTACAGCAGTGATTGCATCGCAGGTGGGAGAGGAATTGTAACAGACCAGAATTTTTAATTCAGTCTCTTCAGTGAGTTAGCTACGACAGTGAAAGTGCAGTGTGACTTTAAAAAAAAATAAATTAAAAAAAAAATCTAAATGACACTCATGAGGGTGAGAATAGATTCAATTTTTGTAAAGATCTCCAAATCTGCCACAGATACAGAAGTTCTCTTGAGAGTTGTCATTACCTTTGTGAAAACTAGCCAGAGAAGTGGAATATTTGTTTATACTGAAAGCAAAACTCAACAGATTTGTTTATGTAAACTTGAAGTTATATTCTCCATGACATTTTGTGATCTTGTGGAATGCTGCTGTTAGCTTTTTTTTTGTCCCAAGCTATAAATCAGAGCTCTCAAACACACCAAAATCTTGGACATGTGAACAAAGAACCACAACAATATTCTAAAGCTACAATATTATAGAAACTGGTTTCTTGCTTTACATTTTCGTAAGGATTTCAGTCTTCTCTCTCCCTCTATTCCCCCATCAGTAGTTTTACCAAAATTTAAAAAGTCTTTAAAATGCTAATCCCCATGCTGAAGTATCACCTATAATTTAATTCCACCTGGAGGCATTTTTTGACTTTTTCTTTCAGTATGTAACTTTGTAATCTGCTGTGAAAGAGTCATGTTGCTGACTCACCCTGGCAGCCAGCTAGTCATTCTCACTAGCTGACAGAAGGATAAAGACTTAAGATCTCTAACACAAAAGAGTAGTAGCAAGGGCAAGGTAAGAAATGAAGGGGGAAAGTCTAAATAATAATAAAAATCCTTGAATTCTGAGCTAATAGAATAACCAACGCTGAGCTGTGAGTTTCAAACCATAATATGTAGTTATCATCTACAAGCAACTACACTGGTGGCAGCATAATGGAAACTCCACTTGTTTAGATAATTTTAAAAGCAGAAACAGAAAATGAGGAAAGAAAGACCCAAGTAGAACACTTGTTGCAACTACCAGGGAAAATTTTAAGTCACATTTCTGTCTGCAGATTAGTTTCCTACCTTTGGAACCAAACATTGCTGAAATACTCATCTGTCAAGTCTTATGACAAATTCTTAAGCATCAAACAATATGACTAACTTGCTGTATCATTGCCTGGGGTTGCATTGCAGAGATGTATTCACAAAAGTCTTTTTTTGCTACATTATTGATGTATGGAATTATTTTTTATTATGTTATAGATGTATGGATTTGATGGATGGACTGTTCAGTGGATGAGAAATTGATCACTAGTCTTTGGATGTGACCATCCAGCCAATGGTTCAATGTCCAGATGGACATTGGTGACATGTTGTGTCCCTCGGGTCCGTACTGTCACCAATACTGTTTAATGTCTTCATCAATGACATAGTGGGGTCGAGTGCACCCTCAGCAAATTTGCAGACGACTCTAAGCTGAGTTATGCAGTTGACATGCTTGAGGGATGTGATGCCATCCAGAGGGACCTGGACAAGCTCAAGAAGTAGGCTCATGTGAACCTCATGAGGTTCAGCAAAGCCAAGTGTAAGGTGCTGCACCTGGGTCAGGGCAAGCCCTGGCATCCAGACAGGCTGGGGGATGAAGGGATTGAGAGCAGCCCTGTCAAGAAGGACTTGGGGGTATGGGTGGATGAAAAGCTTAACAGGAGCCAGCAGTGTGTGCTCACAGCCCAGAAAGCCAGTTGTATCCTGGGCTGCATCAAAAGCAGCATGGCCAGCAGTCGAGGGAGGTGATTCTGCTCCCCTGCTCCGCTCTGATGAGAGCCCACCTGGATTCCTGTGTCCAGCTCTGGAGCCCTCAGCACAGGAAAGACATGGACCTGTTGGAGCGGGTCCAGAGGAGGGCCACAAAAATGATCAGAGGGCTGGAACACCTCTCCTGTGAGGAAAGGCTGAGAGAGTTGGGGCTGTTCAGTCTGGAGAAGAGAAGGCTCTGGGGAGACCTTATTGTAGCTTTTCAATACTTAAAGGGGGCTTATAAGAAAGACGGGGACAAACTTTTAGTGGTGCCTGTAGCGATAGGACAAGGGGTAATGGTTTTAAACTGAAAGAGGGTAGATTCAGACTAGATATAAGGAAGAAATTTTTTTTACGATGAGGGTGGTGAAACACTGGAACATGTTGCCCAGAGAGGCTGTAGATGCCCGATCCCTGGAAACATTCCAGGTCATGTTGGATGGGGCTCTGGGCAACCTGATCTGGTTGAAGATGCCCCTGCTTACTGCAGGGT
>Ga0065711_1030983_pt1 | contig 30892 bp, 15 predicted proteins | sample Hoacrofraction12_FD_59098 | JGI IMG/M metagenome (GOLD analysis project Ga0065711, IMG submission 59098) | Hoatzin crop microbial communities from Cojedes, Venezuela - Epithelial fraction 12 v2 (version 2) | ecosystem: Host-associated > Birds > Digestive system > Esophagus > Crop | place... | reverse complement strand
TGGACTAGATGACCCACAGAAGTCCCTTCCAACCCCTAACATTCTGTGATACTGTCATTCTGTGATAATTAGAAATGACTAGATTTTTTTTCCTGGTTCATGTCCTGTAAATATAGTACACACGCACACACAAGTATATGTAGGGATCGAATGTAACGGCCTGAAAAGATAAGGTTAGCAAGTGTCTTACACAGAAGTATATCATGTACCATGAAGAACACAGGTACACATCAAGAGACAGAGACAAATATTTACCAGCAGAGTGACTATAGCTTTTATAACCTTACTGCATTTCTGAAAGGGAAAAACCCTACACCTGAGAGCCTTTTACAAGGATGATTACCTATGAATAAACAAACAAGCTTAAAATGCATGAATATCCTAGTAAAACAGTATTTCCCACTAAGGTAACTAAACTCAAGCAAGATAAGGCTCAAATTAACATTATAACTGGAATAAAGTGAATTAATATATTTTTAAGATATAATATGAAGTCAACAACTGCATTTCAGATGAACACAAGTGGGATTCAGATTGTGAAAGTACCTGTCTGAGCCTTAAAAATGTATAATAATGGTAATATAACAAGTATAACCTTTCAGTCTCTTTGAGGCAGCTGCTAGACTTATCAAAACTGCTGTTTATTGAGAAACTTATGCAATTTTCCATTATTCAACCTCATTGCTCTCGTTTCATTCAAAATGGCTTAAAACCCCCTGTTTCCCATTTTGGCAAGCTAATACTCTACAAACACAGTTTCCAACCCTCGCAAAGCAAGATGATTTAAGATAGAAATTTCTACATGTTTTGATGCGTACATACTGTCATGCACGCACACTTAATCACAGTTTCTAAAGGTTACAGAAATTACTCATCAGTCAGCAAGCTATCTATAGGCCAGTTTGCAGAGTCTTGAGCTGTCATCTGTGTTAGATTAGCCTCAGGACAGCAGTAGTCTGCATCTTGCTGGTCCAGGAGGAAACTACCTGTGCTACTTGCACTTGTGGGTGGGATCCTTCTTTCTCTGTAATTCCCCAAACGTATTGAGGGATGTCACATGTTGCATCTCTGAAATATGCTGTTTCCTCTCCATTTGCTGTCCCCTTGGAATTTAGGGGATTATCTTCAGTTTAGGCCCATGTCAAATCCTGAAAACTGAACTTTTTTGCTAGTAGTTTGCATATTGTCACCCTCTGAAGGATCTCAAAATACCAAGCTTTCAGGATAAGAAAGAGATTACTGCACAGCTCTTTTATCACATCCCACATAGGATAAGAGATGAGTTGATGATGATGTCAGTTTCCCTCATTTCATCTGGCTGTTTAGTTTCACTGGTGACCTAATTCACCAATATTTTCTCTGGCTTCCTTGATACACCCAGCGCACCTGTCAATATTTTGTACTCTCTCTACGATTCTTCAATCATTCTTGGTCCTATTAGCAGCAAAGGGTCAAGGAAATAAAGTAGTTTTGTTCACTCTACTTAGAGGAAGGTCACTCCTGGCAAAAGAATTGTCTGTAGTTCCATCAATAAGAAATTTAGTTAAGCAAAGAAAAACAGCATTAGCAGAGCATAGTATAGGAGAGTATGGAAAGAGAGGTTTAAACATGCAAGCTTTGTTCCAAGGGGCTTATTATTTCACTGCTGCCGCCAAGTGATGGCTTCAAAGGGAAACTAGTTATTCTCAATACTTCTTAAAAAAAAACACATAAAGGCAATGGTAAATTTTCAACTTAACCTCTTACATGATTATTTCTATTTTTCAGCAATGAGTGTAATTTATGTTGTTACATATAAAAAGCAAACCATTTAAGAGCAAAATCTCCTGTTTCACATACCAGTTCTCATTTTATAACATTTCCACACAGTGGACTTGAACTACAGAACCGACTACAGTCATGTTCCTCCATTTTCTTTTTTCTTTTTCAATTTTTCTTTGTATTTTTTATTAGGAGGACTGCCAGATTCTCTTATGCTCTGGGAAGACTTGAGTTGAAAAGGATGCGCTCTCTGCTCCAGTCCCAAATGTCAAAATTCTTCCAGTTAGCACAACACAGAAAAGAGTGAGTCTATAGCATGCATGGGCAGGAGCACTTCAGTACATCAGCATACATACAGAGTTAAGTGTTTGTAAGCTCATTGCCTGAATTTAAATTTTATATGTTTAATTCCCTTGTATGTTACCATCACTTCCACATCAAAGAATCATATTTTGTTTAAACAAGTTGCTAAACCAGAAACCGTGAGAAAGAAATCCTCTCCAAATGCACTGGTTACTTTAATCTTCATCTCACAAAACTCAGGCATTATATATTAAATAAACCTTGCTCCCAGTTGAACTGGAACATCCTGTAGGACACAGCCAATTAAATAACCTCAAGGACTGAAGTTTAAATGTAGATCCCCTACCCCATAATAGCAACTGTTTCTTTCTCTCAATCAAAACTAGGCAGGTGTGCCTGAGAGCTCTAATGCAGTTCTCATTCCTGGAGAACTGTTTGCACTTGCTGAAACGGGCCCTGGCACTGGCAGAATTTTAAATCTGTCTTTCCTGAGGGCTCGAGTGTCTTCCTAGGCACTGCTGGCCATTGCTCCTAGGAACGGCAGTAGGTACCTTCTATGAGATTTCCTTTAATCTCCAGAAGTTTTTGCCATACTGTGAGATGAGAAGATGTGGGATGTTATTTTCAGCAAGCATAGGTAATCCCCAGCGACTGAAGACCTAACCAAAAGCAATGGAGGAGCTGCCCCTGGCCATGAGAGGAGGTAAAAAGTCTGTCCATTTAGGGCCAAATCCACCAAAGTTTCTCAGTACCTAAGGTGGCTCCTGGGATGGATTTAAGGCACCCAGACACAGACTGACAAACATGAAAGCCACTTTTCAGCTGTTACTTAACCTAAATTCTACAGGCCTCCCGGGTTTCAGGTTTCCAGGTGACAAAACTTGAGATACTTAGAGAAGGTTTACTAATTCAGTCCCTATGAAGACTCAGTGCCAGGAGAAAGCTTTTCTTCTCTTGGTCTTGTTTGATGGACTTGACATGGTTGGTTGTCTCAGAACATATTTATTGAATTAGTCTCTGCACAAAATTGGATTGCAGGCACTTATTTATTTTGAAATATGGTTAAGAGAACAATGTCTCTCTCTGCTTATTAGATTGGGACTATTTTTACAGCTGCTTAGTGGTTACAGGCCTCATTCAGAGGTGGAGGGGGTGCAGAGCAATTCTCAGTCCTGCCTGTGAGATGTCTGTATGCTTCCATCTCTCACATTATGGAATAGCACTGTATATAGCTATTCGCTGGTAGATGGCAATTCTCAACCACTCCTGAACCTGTGAAGTAGAAAGAGGGAACAGCTTTAGCTGTAGGATGAGAGCAGTCTCATAGAAGAAGAGGTCATTCCTGATCTTCTTTTCTCAGTGCCAAGCCACTGCCAATGCCTTTGGCATAATAATATTTAATGCAAAACTTTCAATACAGTCCTGGGAGCTGCAATATGAATCCAGAGCTTCCATGTCCCAAATGAAGCACTAGAAAGTGGTCATTCTGCTCGGGCTCCATCTATGACCCAGAGACTTCATCATTCTTCTGTGCAAAATAGAACTGGTTCAGAAGTGATTCAGTCCTACTCCAGGACTGCCTTTAGCCTGGTAATTGGAGTAGTCCTGCAGCGTGAAAAAGTACATCAGAATCTTCTCATGAGGACCATGAACCTGGGCCTCCTGTGTCCTGAGTGAGTGGCCTGGCTCCTAAAGTAGAGAAAGGGAATTTGTATGCACTCTTCTGATGGAGTGATGCATCCTTCTTTTTAAAAGGAGGTGATGAAGGTGCTTATTAGGAGAATGTGAATCCTGAGGGTATTAGCACAGAATAAGAAAGCCACATCCTAGAAAGAGGTCAGATTGAAGACATATTTGTGCTGGCTTCTCTCATAGATGCATGTAGGTGGCTACCTCCTCAGTGTACTAATTGTCAAAATTTCCATTCTGAAGCATTGCATTCTCCCCGTGAACTGTGCAAACTCCATGTTTAGCATCTTTTGTTTTCTGGATGTGGGCATGCAAAGCCTTAATTATAATAGCAGTCTTGCTGTATCCAGGATAGTCTAAGGGAAGCAAAGTTTGTAGAGAGATGGTTTGCTATTGGTCCAACTCATATAGCAGTCTGTCAGAACTTTTTCAAGCCCTTTCAAGCTCTTCCTTCTTTTCCACCAATATTTGGATCTAATAAAAGATATTTCTCTGTCTACAAAACTTGCCTTATCAATTTATGGCAAAGAACATATTACCACCTTTCTTAGATTTTCAAATTTGTCCCATACAACCTGTTTGGGGAACACTGCATTCCAGGGTTTTTTTCATTTCTCTGAGTCAGCTGTGACTGAGGCAGAATAAGCAAGACAGTTTGGTTTCTCAGTCTTTTTGTGCTTTGTAGTCTCGGGTCACTTAGTGGCGGTTTTGGCCTTAGCGGTACCCAGAGACTCTGGAGGCACTACGCTGAAATAATTCCATAATCATACCTCCAGAGTCTCAAGAAACCTCCTAACAATACCTTGGGTGCTTCCATGTTGTTTACTGAACACACCTTTGTCTGGAGCCCATCTTGCTTTTTAATTAGTGAAGTATAATTTCTGCATCAGCATTTAATATTCTGGGGCTAATGAAGGATGTCTTGGCATCCCTTACACCTTTGACAGAATACTGAGATCCTACACAGGGCCGAGGGGGTTCTTTCACCATAAACTGCGTTGTTCTCTTTGCCACAAGTGCCATCACCCTGGATTTGGGTGCTTGCAATTTCTTACTTGCCTTCCTGGTGGCTACTTCAGCCTTAGGCAATGGCTCACACAGTTCCTTTGGAAGATTTCTGAGGTTCCCGAGGAAGCCAGCACTTACTCACTTGCAGGCCACACCATTTTCTAGGGCACTAAGATCCCTTTTTTCAGGATGTCCTTTACCTCCCTCTCAGTAAAACCAAATACCAGCTTTCTGAGAAAACCTCTCCACAGCCTCATGTGATTCAGCACACCAGATTTGCTTGCCTTTGACCATTTTATCCCATGCTTTTCCTGCTCTGGCAAGTATCTACAAAACACCTGCCTACCATAAGTAAAATCTACTTATAACAGTAAGCTGGTAAGTAGTACCTATGTGTACAATAGTCAAGATTTCAGTCATCTGTGCTTTGGCCCTCTGTCAGCTTGGGGCATCTGCTGAGCATGGGGGATGCAGTCTGAGCTGCTCACAGCAGCCACATCCGTGCTGTGGGTAACAGGCATATGTCCACATATGCTTCAGTTAATCTCTTGCACATCATCTTATCATAATGTAAGTGTCTTGCAGTATCACAAGCAGCTCCAGATTGGCAAATCTTTTTAACCTGCACCCCTGCTGCACAGCTATGAACTTCAGTGGGGCTCTGTGCAGTCCATAGCATCTTGTTCTTGCTGCTACGTATCTTCAGGGGAAAACTCTACAGACCTGGAATCTAGGCTGCAAGGAAACATCTTTCCAGATACCTGTCAGCTTTTAAGGTTGTGCTGTATTAGAAATATACACAATGTGTACTGTGACCTATTTCAACAAAGAACGAGTTTCCTCTTTCTATGTATGCTAACTTGGAGATGTATTTTCAATCCTTACTTTGTGCCTTCATATCGTTTCTTCAATTACAATGGGTTTTTTCAGCAACAGACAAAATAGTGGCTGAACAGTTGATGAAAATTCACTCTTAAGTCCGGGCTTTCAAGTTCAATCTGTCTTTCTAAATAATTGCTTACCTTTTCTTCATGATCGACCATCAAATATTTTTTTTCCCCTAACACTCTTAGAGAATGTTCTCACTTACCTCTTCTTAAAAACTTTCTTATCTGCTGCTAACTCCTAATTCTATTCTACAAAACCCCTGCCTCTCTGTGGTCTTCTTATGCAATTTTTATATGTTTCAATTAAAGCCTGATGTAGTTTCTCTTTCCTTGCCTACGCACTGTCTCTGTCTTGCTCCAAACATTTTAGATTCTCTTCTGATTTAGCCACATTGGTTTCCTATATGAGATGCCATTCAACAAGTTTTTAAGAAAGAATCACAAGCAAAACATTGCCAACTGAGCTACCAGCATGAAATAGCTATTGTTATCAGTAACAGTATAGGCAAAGCTAACATATAAATGCATCGCAAAACTTTCACCATGAGCAAGGAATCAAATCCCACTGCATCAAAAGTTACTTGGGCTCATACGAAGGGCACTGCCTCTTCAACTGACTGCAACCAGCCTAGCTAGCTGGTGGTGTGACTCAGATGAAAACTGAGATCAATAGTATGACATGCACTATAAATAGTGAGACTGTGCAGGCAGAAAGACAAAGAATATTTGGCATTTCCAATTTTATTACTTCCAGTACAATGTTTAGGTTTCATCCATCATTAGTTTTGGTGACATCTTAGAGTGGAGGGAAAATACTCCATCATCTCTGAAAATCCTATGCACCTCTCCTGTTTTTCTTATTAACTACAAGACTAAGTTGCAAGCAAGTAAAAAACCTGAAGGCTGTAAAAGCTCCTAGGTTTTAGATTTTTGCTGAACTTGTTTGGAAAACACTTAAACTAGATCCAATTAGTTTTTAATCAATCTAGTTGAAGAAATTATTCTTTTGGCTGCTTTCACAGGAAACTTGAGTTAAAAGAAAAAATTATAGCTCTCTGATTGCTACAGACTGGAGAAAAAACTTCCCCATTTTCACTTATAGCAGCCTACTTCTCTATTTTTAATCAGAGCTGTTCAGTAGTTTGTCCTGGGCAAAGAAAGACATGTAAAGAAACTGATTTGGAATTCATTTCTAATAATGTTTAACAGGCAATAGATATAGGATGTACTTTTCTCCCCAGACAGCTCCTTTTTGAATGCCACGTATAAACTGTGATTCAGACAAAAAAGACTCAGGTGTTAATAATGTTTGATCTGCAGCTGGCAAGCACAACTGCAGTCATTAAGCTGGGCTGTTATGAGGCTCACTGCATGCTCATAAGCCAATTTAAGCAAATCTGAATGGATGATATAGTTGCAAGATTTACTAAGATGGCAGAATCAAAATGTGGTTACAGAAGGAATCAAATTCCCTGTAAATAAATTGGCAGTACAGGAAAATGAAGTTATCCATTTATCAAAGAATTATACATACAAATAGTCAAACACAGAAGTACAACCTCTTTACTCAATCACAGAAAAATCAATTAGAACATGGCAAGAATAGGAGCTGTGGTAAAGGTATGTCCTTAAATTTCTCTAATTTCCCATAAATGTTATGGAATCAGTCCTGATATCACCATTCTTATATAACAATTCATTCAGCTGTATTTTTATTGTGTCATCAGATCTTAAATTAACTTGGTGACTTTCAGCAGCAGAGTATTGGGGAGGACAGACAGTTTTGTCTAATCTCATTGGAGGAACTTCAGCCCTTGCCAACAAATCTATTTCCCATTCTATTAATATAAGACCTGTTTAAGCAAACAAAAGTGAGTGACTTTGCCAGCCATGAAAACTAAACCTTATTCAAAAAGGGTTATTTCCTTCAGACAAAATCCAAGCAAAGGTTTTCTTGAAGAGCAGGGCTACACAGCAGCTCAGGGACACTGTGAATAACTCTGACACATGTGAGAGAATTAAATGTGCTTTGAAAGAAGGGGAATTTCAACTTAAAAAGAGGAAGCTTCTTTTGGACAGAGGGTGCTTGCTGTAAAAAGCACATACATATTTGTGATAGGAACGGGTTGATTTTCTGTAATCTGGGCTTTCTGCATATGGTGGAGGACAGGCACTGAGGAAAGAATGAACATTTCTGCTGTCAAGATCCACAGTGAAGTGTTTTGCTGCCTCTGAGACAGGAAGCCTGGAGAAAGAAATAAGGTACACCCTAGTATTGTAATATTGCTTTCAATGGAGTACTTTTGCTTTTTTATTTGTCTGATTATTTGAGCAGTTACTGAGGCAAGCATTTGTAATGCTCCTACAAACAAGTAGTAGCATACATTTATAAAAACGCAATTGCTATTAGTAAAGTGACTCTACAGCTGCTCTTTCTTTCATTTGAATCACAGCTGCTAACTGTAACAGCTTCACACACATCCCTTATCCCCCGGAGCAAGCTGACCAGTCTATAGCAGAATGAGCTGGAGCCCATTCTGTAGTGGTATCAGCAGAATTATTTCCTGAATTCCTGGAGCAGGACATTTATAATCAGAAACTGGGCAAAAAGACCAAAGTGGATCTGCAGGGCATTTTCCAATTATGCATGTTATAAAGACAGTGATCTTAATTTACACCATTAGATAGGAGAATCAGGTCCTTTATTCCCAGCTACCGTAACTGTGGTGGTTGAAGGGAAGGACAGCAAAACGGAAAGGCAAAACCTCTTCCTTTAGCTTTCTAAATCAGTTAATGTGCCATGAGAAGCACTATGAGAAAATAAGTATGTGTCCTCAGAGGGATTTCTGCACTAGAACTGAGAGCAGAAGGGCTTGGCTTATTCAACTGCACTTCTGAATATCACATCTTCATTTAATAATTGAGATTAATTTATTGAAAGAAAAATTAGCTCCTGATCAGTGATCCTCCTGTTTAAAAAGTACAAGGTTGTGTCACATGCCCAGCTGGTTTTGAAATACACTTATTGAAAATAAAGAATGTAATACCTGAGGGCCAAACATAATATATTGTATGGCTGCTAATCCTTGTTAGGTGTGTTAGGGTGTAGGTTAGAAATTGATTAAATAGTCATCCTTTTGTGTACTGTACATATTTTGTAATCAGAGGTGCCCTGCAAACTGCTATTTGAGGTTATGCCTGTACTGTGTTGTGTAGCCTTGCTGCCATTTCCAGGCAAAGTGTCCTGTGCAGAGGCAGGAGGCTCCGAAAAGGGACAACCTGGCAGCGGGCATTTGAATTCCCCCTTCTGTGCAATAACTCTTGAGGAAACTACAGCAACTGACTGGTCCGTTAGTCAGCTGGCATCTCTAAATTGTCACCTGTGTGGGAACAGGGGTGTGCTCCTTCTCTGTTTCATTACAAAGTCAAACTGGTTAGTGTGATCTGGTGAGAAGTGAATCTGGCAATTGCTACTTCCCAGCTGAGATGCTCGCTTGGCTAACCTTGAGGCAAGTGCAAGGGCTGGGAAAGGAGGACAGACGTCACCTGATGTGGTACCTGTGATGCAGAAGTGGTTCAACCAACTTGCCAATTCTGTGGCCTGGTGCAGCTTAGAGTGTGGAAAAATATGTCAGCCGGACCTGTCCTTTAGGTGGAACTCAGAATAAACACCACAGCTAATCCCAACGAATGTCTCATTCTGGTTGATGATGTTCTTCCCCTCCGAATTTCCCCCGCAGTTTCACTTGTGTGGAGTACATGTTCGTGTCCTATGATTTGTGCTGTGGGACTGCGCGTCATTAGGCAGTCGCTGTGCTCTCTTTCAGAGATATGTGCCCTTTAGTTGTGGATGAAGAAGAGTGTGCTTGCAGAGGCAGTGGAATGCTCCATGATCATTGGACCAAAGGTATTATTTAAATAATTGGTGGTGTTTAATTGTTATTGAAAGAGCTGTTTCTGGTTGTTAGAGCAAAGCGATCCCAGAATCATAAAGACAGTTCTCCTGAAGGTCTTACATATAATAAAAGGATACTACTGAAAGAGGGGATAGTGGGAAGGAATACAAAATGCATTCACAAATCAAAAATTAGGGAGACAGAGGGTTTTTTTTAATGTAATAACAACATAATTGAACAACAAACCCAGAGTTTTTAAATGTAACTTGGAGTAAAACATTTTTCTAAAAGAATGAGCAATAGAAAAAGTTTAGCAATTGATTAAAACTGTGCTAGTTTCTAACTGGAGAAGCACATAGGAAACACAAGTTGCCTGAGTAATGGTATGTTTTTAAAATATGTGCCTTGCTGATATTTATGTAGTTGTATGGCTTAGTATTTGGGTGGAGGGCATCCTAGAATTCTCTGATCTTGCCACATTAAGGGAGTTTTCTTAGATTGTTCCTTTGATAACACCTGTTCAAATCAACCTGTGTTTACAGCATGGGAGAAGGCTGGTAAATACATTTTTAGCAGAATTTCATTTAGAAGTCTCTAGGATAGCTTTCAGGTCAGCGGTAGAAAGTTTTAGTCACAGATGTCCTGTCTTCAGGAGGCTCACAGCACTGCTCATGGAGCTACTCAGTGTTGCACAGGGTGGAAATTTTAGAAAAATTCCCTACACTAGAAAAGTCAAAAGAGTAGGTTTCTAGTTCAGTGGCCAGTTTTGTTTTGAGTTCATCGTGAAACACAGAGAAGGTATGTACCTAATACAAGAAAATAAACTCACTACATGTAAGAACATGTAACAAAGGAACATTTTGAAAGGAACTGAAGGGCAGTGAAGAAACTTAGGAGTCAAAGAACACAGATTTGACAGTGTCTTTCAAAATATAATGACTACATCCAAAAATGAAAACAGGAAAAAAAGAGAGCAGATGAAAACCCAGGCAAGCATACCAGGTGCAAAGCTCTTGTTTACCCCAAGACCTTCACGCTTCACTGTGCGTATTGGTCTTTCACATGCTGGATTCATACACTGGATTGAGAGGAACAAGAGACAGAAAGCACAAGCCAATCTCAGAATAAGTCACACCGAGGTTTCTGGCAATTTCCCTCAAAAGCAGAGGGAGTGAAGTTACCTCTTTTTTCTCAACATCGATCGTAGAGTTCTTCAGGGGAGGAGTCGCCCTGTACTCAGCCAAGTGGCAACTGCTTCATGACTTTTCTAAGACTGCTTTGGGCCAAACCACAGCAGTCATGAATAGGGCCAGTGCATGTACTCATACGGTTTCTTCTCCTTTCAGTTGTTGGATTGCAGAGATAGTAAATAGAGGGTTGAATGTGACTACTGACTGCATACTGACATAATTTCAATTAATATGCTTCTGCATTTTTCATCTCTGACATCCACACATGATTTGTAATTATGAGTCATGGGGACATCTCCAGGAATGGCTGACAAAGCCTCAAGAGGCAAGAAAGACATGCCATATAGTGCTAGCCTGATTTAGCAAGGGAAAATGATTACCTCCCTGTGGACTCACCTCACATAATTCTGGACGTCAGAGATAATTTTTAAGCCCTGGGTCTTCAAACTGCTCCCATCCCATCAGTTATCACTAGCATCATGAAAAACTGCCACTTCCACAGCTGGATGCAGGCAGCATGTGAACAGAAAAACTGCACATCCAAACACAGACCCACAATGCTCAGAAATGGAGCACAGTGCTCGTGGACTGGGCCATGGCCATGAAGAGGGCAGTTTGGGCTGCACCATTTGCCAGCAGCGGGCCATACCCTGCAGCAAAGTCTATCTTTCCTGTCTTACCTAGTCACCTTTGATTGCTAAACAATTCTGGGACAAAACCAGACTTTCAATGGCCTGCAGATAGAAAAGATAATTGAGGAAGAATTTGTATTGAATATGGCAAAGAAATGGTGTAAGTAGCCAACACAGAGACTGTGTAATTCTGCTTCCTCCCCTCAGTCTTCTGGACACTGGGTCCATGGATTTGCATTTGCTGGTTAAAGGCATCTTGTAAAAAAGGGGAAAGGAAGCTTCTTGCAGCACTGAAGTTTTGTTGGTCCGACTGATGATTCAGCAGCTCTTTATAAAGCAGCTCACGTAAGAAAGGCAGCTTGTCACACTCAGTGACCTCTGTCTGCAGGAAATGTGGGCGTACACCCCTCTGCAGACTCACGGGATCCTTCTTCATGCAGCCACCCCCAGCAACACGCCTTCTCCTGGAAGACAGCATCCAGGAAACCACATAGGATCTTTCAGACTTCTGTCCTCGCAGCTCCAAATCCAACCCAGAAAGAAAGGCAAGGACTGTTCTCTGGTATTTTTGCCTGGGTTTTACTTCTCTCTCTCACTCTTATTTTCAGTTCCGGTGTTGCTGCTGTGAGACAGTCATTGCAAAACATGCCTAGATATAGCAGTACACTCTGTCTACTTCATTTATGTTTCCAGTTGCTAAATTGTTTTAATTTCTCCTCTTACACACCTGCACAGGATCAAAAAAATAGCTCTATCTTTTTTTTTTACTTCACTGCAAGCAAAAATTCTTATTCACAGGAGGGAAATAGGACTGCTGAGAAGGAGTTTCTGTAGTTTTCAGAGGCTTGGCACAGGCAATTTTATTCAGGCAATCAGTTGCGTGGTTTAATTCAGTGGGCCCAGCCTAGGAGGAAAACCCCTTCATAAAAGTTCACCATGCAGTAAGACAGTTGGAGCAGGAAGAGAATGACCTCTGTCTACAACCATGGATTCTGCACAAGCCCTCCCTCCTTCTATGAAAAGTGGATCACAAAGAAAATTATCTATACCCTCTGAGACATTTGGTCTTCTTTTTCCCTCCTAAGAAAAGGCAGGACGAATCTGGTCTGGAAAAAATAACATTCACACCTCTGTACGTGACAGTACACACACACAAAGAAACCTATCAGCAGTCTCAGGGGAATTCTGTGTTAGAAGAAGATAGTCTTGCTCCCAGAGACCTGGGGTAAAGGTAAAGACCAAAGTGTGCCAGCTTTAAATAAAACATGACAAAAAACGGGAAACCATCAGGCAGCTGTACTACCAGTCAGGACAGCAGACAGCAATCTCAATGTTTTTAAGTAGTATAAGAGCTGAAGTTATTACATCTGCTCCAGCAAAAGAGGATTCTCTGGAGCCATTTAAAGGAGGGGAGTGTAGGACCTTGGCAGGGGTGGAGGCTTCACCCAAATATATGGAAAAGGAACCAGAAAAACACAAAGGTACCGCTAAAATGCAAACCAGCAACCACAGGCCAGTCAGATGCACATGCCATTCTCTCACTGATGTATGGGAATGATGTTTGGCTGTTTACCAGGATTATAGGTGCTTACGCCACATGAACCCAAGCAGCCATAGAAGTGTTTTTTTTGTGAGATGAGTCATAGGGCTTTTTTCTTTTTCTAAATAGACACCAGTTTTTCTTGACCACAAATTATCTGCTGTTTAGCCTCAACTCTTTAAATCATATAGGATTTCTCTCCGTTAGGTTTTACTGTCGTGAAGGATAGGTTCATGTTACAAAACTGAAGGTCACACACTTCATTGCTTCTGGGAGCTGACATCACCGCGCCATGTCCCATACCTCTTCCTTCTGTGTCACTCTCTCCTCCCCCTCTACTTTCAATTCCCCCATCTTCCTCCCCCACTGCCAAGGCCAAGCATGCTCCCCATTCCTCTTTCCTCTGCACCAGGCATTTTGGGTACTCATTCTGTCCTTTGCACCCCGGGGGCTCTGTGTTCCTCCTATGGCATACCCTGTCTGCAGCAATCTTGCGCCACATCACCGTCCCCGTAAACCAGAGATCTGTCATGGCATGCTTCTTGTTGCTAAAGGCTGTGAAGCACACAGAAGTCATTGCACCAGTCCATGGGAAAAGGTGAGATTAACTTTCTCAATAGTCTCTCTCTTGCTAAAGCTGCTTCTTGTTTTATCACTTCTTTGTGAGTACTGGAGAAGGTACTGGAGTGTTTTCAACCTCTAACATATTTCTTTTATTCTTCCTTCTTACAGCGTCATGGAGATCTGCATATTCTTCCTTTATGCTATGATACTTCTCCCAGGTAAAAGGCGCATTTATAATTGTAAAAACTGTTTTCATTATTGGGTCCTGCTATGTGATAATTTCTCATTCTCTAAGAAGCTCATTCCTTAGTAGAAATTAATAATTTCTATTGCACAATCAAGGTTATATAGCCTATGTGACACGTAATTAAATTGTGTACAGGGACTCTATAAAATATAGAGTAAGTACTTTCTCTCTTCAACTTTATACGTTTACTTTACACTTATTTTATGTTGCCCTTAAATTTTCAATTTAAATCTATCTTTAAAATGTGTGTATATCACCTCTGTATATCATAGATAAGAGCAGTATTAAACTGACAACTGACAGTTTGATATGGGACAGCTGGAGTTTTAGGCAGCCATGGAGATTATTTTGCAGTCTGGTGCTGTGGAGGAGCAGTCAAAACTTTGCACCGGTGTCACGGTTTAAGCTGGCAGCTGACAACTAAGCACCAGAGAGCTGCTCGCTCACCCCCCACCCCTGCAGTGGGATGAGGAGGAGAATGGACAAAAAGTAAAACTTGTGGGTTGAGATAGAGGCAGTTTAATAAGAAAACAAAGAAATGAATAATAATAATAGTAGTAGTAATAAAAATAATAATGATGATGATGAATATGCTAAACAATGAATACACAATGCAATCTTTCTCACCGCCCGATGCCTGATTGTGCAGCCAGTCCCTGAGCAGCGATCACGGAAGTCGCAGAACTCACAGAAACTCACAGAACTTGCCAAATTCACAGAAAAACGTTGAACTCGCAGAGAACTTCAAGCTCACAAGAAAAAGAATTCCTTCCCCCTGGCCAACTCCCATTTATATACTGAGCATCATATCTATGGTATGGAATATTTCCATTGGCCGGCTTGGGTTAGCTGCCTGGCTATGCTCCCTCCCAGATCTCGTACACCTGCCCATTAGCCAAACATGGGAAACTGAAAAAAGTCCTTGATTTCTTAGCAACAACTAAAAACATCAGTGTATTATCAACATTCTTCTCCTGCTAAATCCAAAACACAGCAGATACTGGGAGGAAAATTAACTCTATCCCAGCCAAAACCAGGACAACCAGGAGAAAGACTGTAAATCATCTCCTTTTGAACACAGCAGAGGTGTTTGTATCTTCTGCGGCAGAAGACTGTATTTCTCATTCCAAGAACAGACAGTCCTCCTGGCCCATCCCCACCCAGAATAATGGATGCATGCAGTGATGAAAGCAGGAGAAAAATCATCCTTTGTGTAATACAGTTCATGCTTTGTTTGCACGAAGGCATAATTATGTTTATTGACTGTTTCTCTTAAGAAGATCAGCAACAGAACAGTTAAATCTGACATTTAATCTGTCATTAAACGCTAGATTAATTACAGAACGGTTAAATCTGACATTTAATTTGTCATTAAACTTTAGATTAATTCTTCAGTGAGACTGGAAGTGTTCACCTGTTTCTGACCTTCTGATCATATATTCCCCAGACACTAGCATTTAGCACACAGTGCACACTTTGCATTTTCTTCGAAATTGTAGTGCTGTGTTATTTTATTAGGCGAGTGAACTCAACTTTTTGAAAAGAAATTGTGCAACTATCTCCTTTGTGGCAGAATCTCACTACACTAAGAATGTGTATACAAGAATCGTTTGGACCTTTTGCCTGCATGTAAGTCTTCTAAAATACAGACACATCTCTGGGTGGTAGGCCTTCCTTAGAAAGTAAAATACAGGAAGAAAAATAAGAAACACTTTATGACCTGAACTTCACAAGACTAAGCGAGTCAGTTTGAAGAACTATGTGTCCTGTCATACCTAGTGGGAGAATTTGTGTCTAAATGCTGGCATTTTTATTGCTACTGTCATTAAGCATTGCCTCTGTGAGAGCAAATACTTGGTGTTCTTTTGTAGCTGATGGAAATCTTAATTTCTTCTCTATCTTTGTCTAAGGTATTGCTGCCAGTGTGCATCAGGTGAAGTCATTTCTCAATCACACTGCATACCTATCCTGCTATTTTCCAAACTCTCAGAAAACTGACATAAAGGATTTAAGAGTTTTTTGGCAAAAAGGTGCTGCTGAAGTGGTTCACGAAGTATACTACGGTCAAGAAATACATGATAACCTTAGTCCTAAATATATAAATCGCACCAAGATGGATATGGAGAAATGGACCTTGCAGTTGTTGAATGCAGGAATTGTGGACGAGGGAGAGTATACATGTATTATACAGCACAGAGATAAAGGATCACCAAAGGTCATACACACATCTGAGTGCTTACTGCACATCATCGGTAAGTAATCTCTTCTAACAGTCATCTGGTCTGGGGTTTTTTTGGAGGTTGTCTGTCACTTTGTTCAGTCCATAAATGTGTGGTACTGTCCCCAAGCCACTGAAGATGTACCTGCACTGGACCAGAATTTCTAAAGATGGATAGAAGCGTTCTCAACAGAAAATCCTCAGCTCTGAATGAAAAGTATTCAGGTGGAAGCAATCAGAAGAAGTAGAAAATGAGGCAACAATTTGCTCAATATTGCATCATTCCTGCTTCCTACCTTGTCATACTTTATAGTGAAAACCATTCTGCCTTCTTCCTCTTGCCTCCTGCAAGTTTTATGGCTTTTAGGACTCTGGAAAATACACTTCTTTATTTGCATCTGATGCACTACCTTCTATTAAAAGTAGCAGTAGTTATCATTGGCGGTGGTAAATTACAGTTGAGACACAACAAGATTTCTGCAAACACCCAGCTATTTTATGATCATATAAATCTCAGGAAAAATAAAGAAAAGAGAAGCTCATATGTGGAGGAGTAGAAATTCATATGTTCAGTTAAAGGAAGACCAAAATTACCTCTGAAGATAAAATGCATGCGTTGATGAGATTCAACCTGTTTTCTTGCATGAGGAAAAGGCAGCAAATCTTTTAAAAGGGGAATAGAAGTGAGGAAGCAATCTTTTCCTAATATTTTCTAATATTTTTTGTAATTCCTAATATATTTTTCTAATGTTTTTCAACTTTACACTGTTCTGTTAGTAATCTTTGTCCATATGCCTGTGTTCTCTCTTCCACTGTGACAGTGCTAGTCGTTAAAAATAACAGCTTCTAACTTCCACTGGTGTTTTCAGGCTTCAGCATACTGCTTCAAAAGAGAACAGGCCATGTGTAACAACAGCCAAAAATGGAGTGCCAGGATGTCTGAGCCCATTTAACTTTGTGCTACCAGCAAGTGTTCCCTCGATCCACAGATAGAAAATCTAGATTGTTAATTTTTATTCTCCCAGAATCTACTTGACAAGTATTTTCAGCAAAGTTTTAGAACTCAGAAACTCATAATGTGGACTCTATATCAAGGCCTCCAATTTAAGAGATGCTTAGCATCAACCACTCAGTTAATTCAAGCAGTTAAATCATATAGCAACTTAGCCAACATCTGAGAAACATGTTATAGAAATCTCATACTTAGGCACTAAAACTCTCCCAGACCTTTTAACGTTTATCTTGGGAAGACTGTTTTAAACTATGTGCTGCTGTGTTCCTTCCAAATGACTTTTTGTTCAATAAGCTACCAAAGGAAGGAGCAGTATAAAATCGTATTTAAAAAAAACCCTTAAAAATAATTAGAAGAAAAATACGAATGTTGAAATGTACTTGTGCTTACCTTCTGTTTCTTAATTAGAATCTCATATGTGGAGGGCTTTTTGTAGTATGGCGTGTCACACCTGAAATGGACATAAGACAGATTGAGTGCTGTGCAAGAATGATGGGGCAGTCATGCAAAGCTATCTAGATCACTTGGTGACCAAGCCCATTCAGAAATACTGAAGCACCTTCTTATACAGTTTACATGTGTTATTTATATGTATTACATTAGGACAATATATATATAGATATATGTGTATTATATGTATTGTGTACAGCCAGGATGGTTTATGAACACAGATCATTCTCCAGAAATGAGCAAGGGAAATTTCATGATGGAAAACTTTGGCTCTTGAAGCAAACTAGGTAGGGACCATGGTGACAAGCAGGTTAACTGCAACTTCTGCTGCTATAGCGTGGCTCTAGTTCTTCTTTTGGATGGATCAATAAGGGAAGTAGGTGAGACTAGGGAAGCTATTTCAAAATATGTGCCACTCAAAGTGCTGGGAGTGAAACTGATGTCAGAATAGAGATTTAACAGTTTGTTTCCTCATTTTAAAGGGGATGTTGAAAAACTTGAGTGAAGAAAATCCCTGCTAGAGTTATCTGAAGGCTGGAAAAAATACAGTCCAACTGGAGACATTAAAAGATCGTTCTAAATACCTTATAACACAGAAGACTGAGAAGAGTCTTGTTTTCAGAGTGTGGGAATCTGAAATGCACATAAAATACTGGATATTAAAAAAAAGGCTAATTAATTCAGTGAAAATATGATATAAATATATATATAAATATATAGTCAGTCAGTGGCTGGAAGCAAGTGAGAAGTAAGGCACACCATTGTCACTCTAGAAAACAGAACAAAATCAGGTAGGATGATTAAGCCATTGAGAAAAGTATTAAGGGCTTGATCGATCTGCTGTCTCTTGAGGTATTTAAATCTAAGCCCCTAGCGTTTTTGGAAGACATGTTATCTTTAAATAGAAAACACTTCCTGAAACATGTTTTTCTGTTAAAAATCCAAAGCTCACATATACGTAACCCACACCCTGCATGCAACAAACATCACTTTTCAGTAAATTGAGGTTCCAGAAGCCGTAAAAACAGAAGTGCTTTGATCAGGTTGTATTCCACTATTTCCACATGTTTACTGTCAATAAGATTGAAACTCTTAAATGACTTGGAAGATTTGGCAAGTTTCACAGCCATGGATCACATTCCTGCCCTTCCTATAAAATGCCAAAGAGGGAATAAATACTCCAGACCAGAAGCTGGAGTCAGCAGTCAGCTAAGCAAGTCAGACCTTGAGGACAAAGAGGAAAATTTAGCTCTCCTGAGGGACAACTTCACTAAATTTTGGGGTGTAGAACAGGTGATCCTTTTTCCATTTTGAATTCAAAGCCATGGACTCTCCTGGGGATTTAAGTGACTAAGCTAAAGCCTTCTCTCTGTGTGCTGACATACAGCAAATAAAAGCAACATCATATTTCTTCATCCATCCATATTAAGAATTCACTAGGGCAAGGATTAGAGTCTGAATCCCACACATTGAGTGTGTGTGCAGAAGAGTCAGAGCCTCTTAGGCTCATATTTTTCTAAGGGTCCTTTTCCCTTTCTCCAATATTTCTCCGTATTGTCTTTAGTCCTATCAGCACTAAAATAATGAAGTATTTTCAATTAAGTCTTAAGTCTCATGGTTATGTTGTTGGGTTTTTGTTTTTTTAACTTGCTGTATGCCAACATGCAGTCAGTATTGTGTCTATATTCTCTCCTTCTCCTTTTCCATTACAGTCTATTATTTCCACTATGACCTTTTCACCAAACAAATCCTGGTTGAGAATATTTGGGAGATTATTTAATAGAGGGTATTGGTTAAAACCTTCTATTTGTTATTAATACTTTATGTTTAAATAATTCTTTCCAATCCTGTTTCACTATTTCTTGCCTGAGAAACATGACTTTTTAAAGCAACAGATATGTTTTTAATTGACTGGGATGAGTATCCAATGATACAAAGCAGAAAAACTTGTACTGTAGTCACTTCCACATAAAAAGCCAAGCTAAGGGAGACCTAGCATTATGTTGAGTGAACTACTTTATATGCTGCAAAATGGTTGCTCATAATACTGAAAGACACCAAGGATATGTCTACCTGTGATAGCACTGGACCTCCAGCTTAGCCCATCTGAAGTGCCTCAGATGATTTCTTTCAGTACTTTTCACAGTTACAAGTTTGTGGTTTTCCCCTTACCTAATCAGGAGGTCGAGAGTAGGCAGCGCTGTGTCCCATTTCCATTTTGTGCTTACACATTGACCTGCAAGCAGGAGAGGTTTTATTACTCTGAGGTGTCTATGGATCTAAAGGAGATAGGAGAGACAGAGGCTCAGTGTCTGGCTGATCAGACTTAGGTACTCGAAAGAGCCTGAGGACATGCAACAGCAAGTCTACAGGTACACCAAAAACGTAACAAACCCTTCTTGGGACTCCCATTGTTTTCCTGGGAAAATTGTTTTGACTTGATTCTGCCTGAAAATCTTAAATAATTGGCAGGAGCTGTCACAAGATGTGCTATGTCTAACTCATGATGCTTTCTCTTTGGTCTGTTTCAGCCAACTATAGTCAACCTGAGATAGCATGGCTGCACACTGGGGAACAAAAGCCCAGCGAATACGTGAACCTTTCCTGTTCTTCCAGTGGAGGTTATCCAGAGCCCAAGCAGATGACTTGGCTAATTTCACGTGAAAACACAACATACACACAAATACGTCACATGGATGTTTCACAGGATGCTGTAACAAAGCTGTACAATGTTACCAGCAAGCTGAATATCATAGTTCCTACAAACACCCTCACTAATATTAGCTGCTTGCTTCACCTTGGAAAGCAGATGGGGAGCCTTGTCTCAGTGCCACTAGGCATAGGTGAGTCTTCATTTGCCCACTTCAATTTTTGCATGGGTAGGAGCAGGACACGCTGCAGTAGAGCTGATCACAGACAGCAGCATTGTCAAGGCAGGGAATAAATCCGAGGCAGCAGTAGGAGTTGGTTGCAAGGGCTGTATGTTCTCCATCCTGTTCACCAACAGGCACGGCCACCAAATTCCCTCTCGTTTCCATATGGGAAATTTTATTACAGAAAGGAGAGGTCACAGAGAAGGAAAGCTACTGCTACACAATCCAGAACACAGCCCTGTTCATCCCCTCCTTAGATGCTGCTCCAGTAGCAACAAAGCAATCTGGATATCTGGGTTAGGCAGCAACCAGTCTCTGGAGGTGACATTTAACTGTTAAGAGAGGTTGCCGCTTCACAAAATCAGAGAACTGTTTAGGTTCTGGAGATCTTCTAGTTCAACCAGCCTGCTCAACGTAAGGTCAATAGGTAGCACAGGGCCTTATCCAGTTGGGTTTTAACTATTGCCCAGGATAGAGACTCCACAACTTCTCTCAACAAACTGTTCCGGTGTTTGACCACCCTGACAGTAAAAAAGGTTTTTTTCTGATGTTTAAGTGCTTGAGCTGCTATTCTTAATCATTCCCTAGAGGGGAAGCCTAGAAGGCTACACAGAAGAGTCCCTTGGACCAGATTTGGCTCACAAACTGCCAAATAGGTTGTGCTGAGTTTAAGTGTAAAGGCCATGAAACTTTGACTAGTCTTGGAAGCATTCTTGGCGGTTTTCATAACATTTGTCAGAATGAAGTGCACATTCCAAAATGACTATTTGGGGATTTTTTTTTCTCTGGGATTGTGTCTCTTGTCAGACATCTCTTGCAAGAAGCAGCTGGGGACCTGAGTTCCAGTAAGACTTTACTGGTGGATTATATCAGGGTTCCACATGACTGATCCTTTCTTTAAATTAAAGCTGTATTTTATTTATTTCCTTGGACAGGAAAACATCCTTTGACATATTTTTGTTTATAAGCTATGGTACAAATGCATCAAAATGAAGACAATTCCCACTTTGGTCATAAGTTTGGTTGGCTTGCACACGTCTCCTTTAGACAACGTTGAAGATGGAGACCTGTGCTTCAACTGACACGAACAGCCAAGAGGGAATGGTAGCACTGCAGGAAAGCCTACCAGGGTAGTACAGGCAAGCACCTTACTACTGCAGATGTAAAAGAATCTTGCCATTTGTTCTGAACAAAGTTCCACAGTGCAGTTTTGTTCATATAAATTCAGCTAAAGGGTTAAGTCATCAAACTGCCTCTGATGTCCTTACATTCTAGAATTTTAAAATAATATTAAAGTACAATACAGAAGTCTTCTGAGGTTTGCACAGCTCTGCACATTGCTCACGAGTGTTAACATGGCTATATTAGCTATATTAGCTATAGTGCTGCATTCTCCTCTTCCTTATTCAATTTTTCTTTTCTCCTCCCTGGCTTTATGAAAGTAGCCACCTGATAAGCTATAATGGTGGGTAAGAAACCAGGAACTCCACATAAACAAAAGCTTTCTTTGGTGATAACTGAAGCTCTATCAGTTTCTAACCCTACCAACCAAAAGCTCAAAAGCATAATAATCAGAAATAGAGGGAAACTCCTTTGCATTCCCTGCTACTTTCACAATTGCCAGGGATGCCTGACAGCATTAATTAGGCTTTGACCATCATTTGCAACAGGTACATAGTAACATATCTCAGGTTCTTCAAACGTGCGCAGTAGTACAGAGTAGCAGTAGCACAATAGCAGCCTCATAGGTTCTTGTATTAATCAAGTTGCTGATCACTCACGTTAGCCAAACTTCAGAAACAGTACTTTGCCTTACTATTGTTGAAGTGGACAACAAGTAGCTTCACTTGTTGTTGGAAATGGAAATAAAGCAATGTGGATAGTGATTTATCGATACTATTAAAGCACTGTAAAAGCAACGGATGCTAAGGACCTTTCCCTAAACTTCTAATTCACGTAAAATTGGGATAGACTGTTTAAGCTAATTGTCAACAAATTAAATCTTTGCTGTCTGTATCGCCTCTGTTTTCTTATTCAGAGATACGGGGGGAAGAAATGGAGCAAATGAAGATAAATTTCTTTGGCCCACTTATAGCTGTGATTATACTGATCACTCTTCTTCTGGGTTTTGTGATATTGAAGAAGAACAGAAATATCTCATCTACCAACCAGAGTAAGTTATTACTTCTCATTCAGCTCTACTGTCCCTGAAGTCACAGGCTTTGCTCTTTGTAATCATCCCTTTACCTACATTCAAGCCGCTGACAGAAAGTTAGGTTTCACTCTAGTTTTAAGCTAAACTTCCTCAGACAATTTAGTTCCTGCAACAACTTAGTCCATCCAGCAACAAGTCAAAATATCTTTCTCCTGTCTTGTCCTGGGATCCACTTCTCCCTCTTCTTTGTGCTCTGTGACACTGCCATGGCACCAGCTTACCACTCTTTCCTGCAGTTTCATCTCTTTTTTTCCAGTTTACTGGTAGATTTGGCTCCTAAAATCATTGAACTGTATAGACCTTTCTTGTCCATCACCACTTATAAGAAAGGTGGAGCTGGGGGGAGGGATGAGGTGAGGCTTCTGTCCAGTGCAAGTATCTTTCATCACAGAGTTAAAGGATCAAGGCATTGCTCCACCACATGCTGTCCAACACTGGACTGGAAGAATCATCTTGTACTGGGAACAGAATTCAGTCTTTGCATTGCATTTCTCCGTTTTGTTCCAACACTAGGTCTCAGCAGTCCCGGGTTTGTTGTGCACGGAAAGGATCCTGATGCTGACATCAGAGCCTGTCCTTCCTTGTAGCAAGAGGGAAATGCATTCCTCACAGTCAGTCCTGTTCACTTACACAGCCAACAGTCCTGAGCCCTACCTCATTCTTTCTCCAAATCCCAAGATAACTGGACATCTACTATCAACTCATTTTCAGCTCCTATTTCTCATGTTTCTGTAAATCACATATTCATCTATTTTAGGTGTCAGTCTAGCAGTCTAGAAGCCATCCAGCCTGAACTGAGGCCATCAGCCAGACTGCTGACTGGGAACCATCTCTCCACATAGCAAGGCCTGAGGTCTCATATTCTTAGATGATCTGCCAGAACAAGAATCCTTCCCAGATACCCTACAGAACAACATGAAGCATTTTTGTCTGATGGCTGAAATCCACTGTCCAGTGTTCTCTGCTTTTATTTTTGCTCCAGAACGGTACTAAATGTGATGCCTGCCTGTCTGCATGACCATCTTTTAGCTGTATCTTTCATTATGCACTGTGACATTGTAAAATCCTGAGAGTAAATAAAGCAAGCAGTCTGCATGGGTTACAGGAGGGAATGTCTCAGAAATAGAAAGAGTTAGGCCACAATCTGTGAATCATAACCATCACTGGAAACATGATCAGAGACAGGCTATTAATCATGAGCACTTTTGGCAGAGCTAGTGTGGCTTTGTACCAGTAGTTTTCTTGTAAAGCTCCACAGCAGAAAGAGGAACTTTGGGGCACTTCTCCATCTTCTGAGAAAAGTCGTGCAATTGCTATCAAGCATTTGAAACTAGAAATCACCTGAAGGAAAGTCTTGCTTTAAACGTAATTTCTGGTTACCGTAAGTCTTTTCTACTACCATCCAAGCTTAATATGCCCAGACAGCTAGTACCTCCACACTTTGTTCCTCTGTATTCTGACCAGATGCTGTACTAGTTGTTCAGGTGGATGTAGGGATAGAAAATGAAAGTATGAGGTATCATTTATAAGCGTGTAAATCTAAATATACAAAATTAAGCTAAGCAGATAATGAAAAATTATTATATAAGTAGATCATATTCTAATTTGGTTGACTATGTTCTCTCTTTCTTAATTTTGTTTCAAACCTTGAAGACAGATAGGAAGTAATTTTATCTGTCAGAAAAGACTCTCCATTTCACTCAAAATGTGCCAGTTCTCCAATCCCTTCAGTGTATTTTCTTCGACAGCACTGTCATCTTTCAGGAGGAAGAATGCAGCAGAATTGAGACAAAATTCTTCTGAGGTCTTGATTGTGTTTGTAGGTCTGACATTTTCAGCAAGAGCAAGGACATTAGCATCACATTCTCAAGAGAAATTTCAATTCAGAGCTGCAGCCTGGGGGCATAAATTCTTGATGGTTTCTGCTGGGTACAAATACTTTTCTGTTAAATAACGTTGTGAGTTGCTAGATTCCACCTCACTCTTACTCCATTTTCAAGTGTGTGGAAGAATGTACGTGTCCTATTGAGTTAGTTAAACTATTTGGGAGTCAGTTTATTAAGCTATTACACTAACATTACAAATATTTTCATTCATATTAATATAATTCAAATTTTGTTAAAAGTTAAATGTTTTATTTTTATGTAAAATTTTATATTTGCTAGAGACCTTATTTAATGACTTATTAAAATATAAGTCTTTTTCTGTGTTGGTGTTTTCTTCTCCTGCCATTAAAGCAGTATACTGGGGGATAGCCTCATTTGGTATTCTCAGGGAGGAAACACTCCCAGAATTATTTCTTGGAAGCAAATGAATAAAAAAGGTATTGCTGCAATGACCAAGAATGGCACAACTAAAGGTTTCATATGTCCATTCATGGAGCTGGATGTATGTGCACAACTCTGTGTATGCATACCTCCTTGATTTATTGACCTATACACCTTAAAGATCAGATACAAAACTCCAGTCTGAAAATTTGGCCATTTGATTCTATGCTGCATGTTGTCAAATATATCTCCAGTGGATCACACAGTCTTCTCTTACTCTTGATGAACATTTGGTTCCTTAAATAAAGCGTGTGTTACGCTATCAGGTATGCTAAATCAGATAGATACTAACTAGATTTGTGTTATGTTTCTTGCTTGTCTTAACACATGCTGTAATTCAGTTCATTTTTTTCAACATTTTCCCTTCCCACTCAAGTCATCCACCTCAAATCCTCCCTAATATGAGGTCGTCAGAACAACAGCTAAACCCCACATTGCTTCTACCCAAGCAACAAGCCTTGTGGGTCTTTTGTCATCCATATGACTAGATTCACGCACGTAGACATACACTCTTGAACTCACAGTCTCAGAACTCTCTTACTAGTCCCTAAATCCTGATGTGCTGCTTATCTGGTTAGCTTTATGCGCTGAGGGAAAAACCATCACCAACCTTTCATGTTTGTCTCTAGGAGAAAAGCAATAACCAGTTCCTCCACAATGGATAACGTATCTGGAAATCTGCGCTAGGGCTCAAGTCCTTTTCTAGCACATTCACTTAGCACAGAAAAAAAATTCCTAGCACCTGGAAATTCAACAGTTTTTGCAGCATGTATGAATACCTCTGAGGGGGCTTTTCACCCTGATACACTGTCTAGTATCACTATCAGCAGCTGTAACTAGCGGGAAAAGTCACATGTTTGGTTAGGTTTACCTTTTCACAACTCCCTTTCATCCTTAATTTTTACGTATTTAGTGAAGTTGTTTGTTTTCTCCCCTTGCCATCCCTCGACTTTCGGCTGCCAACCTCCTTCTATTACCTGATCAATTTCTCTACCTCCTCTTTTCTTGCCCTTAAAATCAACTCTAATTCCCTCCTGCATCTAAAGAGAGTTAAGGGGAAAAAAGCAGATGGGATTCAGGGAAAATCTTAGTTTGTCTCTATCTGTTGAAATGCATTAATCCTCTGCACTAGCAGGTGTAATGAGAACAGTAGCAAGGCACAGGAAAAGCATAGCTGATGTGCTGGCATTTTTGTCCTCCATACGAACACATTCAGATTTCCAGGCAATCCCCTCACCCACTTTATAGCTTTCTTTTTACAGCATGCTTTCAGTCATTTAGTGACTCTATAAACACGGCAAGCAAACAGATGAGCATACACCTACTACATACCACAGCATGTAACAGCTTCACTTAAAAACACCATTCCTTTATTTTTAGGCGTAATATTACGAATTTCAGAAAATGCTAACAGAGAAATGGAAGCAGTGTGTTAAACCAGTATCCAGTGCCCTAAGGTACAATTCTGTCATCAGACTTACAGTTGTGATAGATTGCTGCAGGTTCACTGATTAACCAGGACTGAATCACAGAAGAGCTGAGTTTGGAATGGATCTCGGGAGATTGTCCACTTTAACCCCCCTGCTCAAGCAGGGTCACCTGGAGCAAGTTGCCCAGGTCCACGTCCGGACAGTTTCTGAGTATCCCCAAGGAGGAAGACTCCACAACCTATCTCAGCAACCTGCTCTAGGGCACAGTCACCCTTCAGAGTAAAAAAAGGGTTTCCTTTCAGAGGCAGCCCCCAGTGTTTCAGTTTGTGCCCACTGCCTCTGGTCCTGTCACTGGCACCACTGAAAAGAGCCTGGCTGAGTCTTTTTCACACCCTCGCTTCAGGCATTTATACTTACTGTTGAGATCTCCCTGAGGCTTCTCTTCTCCAGGCTGAACAGTCACAGCTCGCTCAGTCTTCCCTCAGATGAGAGATGCTCTAGTCCCCTAATCATATTTGTGGTCCTTCACTGGATTCTGTCCAGTATGTTGATGTCTCTCTTGTACTGGGGAACCCAGAACTGGACACAGGACTCCAGGTGGGGCCTCACCAGTGCTGACTAGAGGGGAAGGACCACCTCCTTCTGCCTGCTGGCAATGCTTTCCCTGATGCAGCCCAGATACCATTGGCCTCCTTTGCCTTGAGAGCGCACTGCTGCCTCATCTTCAACTTGTCTGTTAGGCCATCCATGTCCTTTTCTGCAAAGCTTCTTTCCAGATGCTTTGCCCCAGCCAGTACTGGCGCATGGCGTTATTCCTCCTAAGGTGCAGGACTTTGAATTTCCCTTTGTTGAGATTCCTCTCTGCCCATTTCTCCAGCCTCTTGAGATCCCTGTGGATGGCAGCACAGCCCTCTGGTGTGCCACTCCTCCCAGTCATCAGCTTTAAACTTGCTGAGGGTACATTCGCTCTCATTATCCAGGTCATTAGTGAAGAGGAAAGTCAGTTGGTTTCACTGCAGATTTCTTAATGTCAGCCAGTGCTACTGCAACAAGCAATACTTCCCTATGGCTATCAGGTGAGGGGACAGTGAAGTGTTGTATTTCCAGAATATTCCTGTCACTTCTGAGGGGATTGTCATTAGCAAACCACCTCATAGCAAATATCCTTTAGCAAACCTTTTCCTCGTCAGGTCAATTATTTGCTACTGGAGGTTACATTTGACCACAGAAATATGGCAATTCTATTAAAGAAATCTAGTTCTTGTGTGTATTACCTCTAAGTTTTGGTTTCAAATTCTCTTTCTCCCTACTTTCCAAACTCAGAAGGAAAAAAGAAAAAAAAAAAATTGGACATTAAATACTTTTCTACAATGGAATGATGGCCTGTCATAATTCATAACTGGTCTCTCTGCATTCCCAGCTTCTGCCCTGGGTGTGCCATAATGCTGGGGCAGAGAAGAGTCTAAGGAAGACATGTTTTCTGATCTCAGGATGGACTACCAGAAGGTTCTCAAGACAAAAAGTACAATTAGGCAGGAAAGCTTGTGGAAGAAGAGAAAAAGGGAGGAAATGGATGAGGGCTGAGAAAGTGTAAGGAAAAGAGTGACACACTGGGCTGGCTTGAAACAGGAAGGGCACGTGCATCAAGTGCAGAGTCTAGGCACAAGCACCTGTTTCACAGAACCCAGGAAATAAAGGGTTCTGGCAGCTGTCTGCCCATTGCCTTCTGAGGAGGTCTACCCCCCAGCCAGCAGCAGTTCCACTAGCAAAGAGAGCTTCTGCACAGAAGTCTTGAAATCCAGAATATTCTCACAGTCCTTAACTTGCCATACCTCCTTACATACCTGCGAATTTTATGGCAGATATGGAAGATTTCTTGCATTTGGTGTGTGCTTGATGCTGAGACCTGCATACCATTTTTTCCGCTGCTTTTGTTAATATAGCTCTTAAAACAAAAACTCATGAGAATCATAACAATTATGCCTAGCCACCCATCCCTAATAAGCAGTGCTTATTATTTCAGAAGGACATAGAACTAGGAAAAAATGGAAAGGTGAGGTGAGAATAGCTCAAGCTGCAGTTACACACAACATGCACAGCTGATGAACCATGTATATTTCCCACCCTTTTCCCAAAACATAAAAGTTAAATCAAAAGCATAACTAGGTTGTTTCAGAATAATTTTCGAAAGCTTTCCTCAGCCTACTTCTATTGCTGTTAGCAAGAGAAAGTCCTCCATTTTCAGAGTGTTCAAAACTGAGAACTCTTCTACCATGTCAACAATGTTCTTTTAAGCCCGTTTTCGTCTTTGCCCTCCCTCTCTCCTACAAATATTACAGAATCCACAATCTGACAAAGACTCTTCTCAAGGGTCTCAAGACACACCATGAAAACAGCTTTCACTTGCCTCCCAGCTTGCCGGAACTACAGTCTGTTTCACAGCCGAGAGGGCTAAAGCAATCCCTGCAGGTATGAAAATGGGACTACGACACAGAAGCAGAGGAGACATCTTTTTTACCTTGCACTGTTAAAAGCACTACTTATGTGCAAAACCGTAAGTCATATTTCAAAAAGTTGTTAAAATATTAGAAACAGAAAAGAAGCTATAAAAAGTGACTAAGGCTCTACAAAGCAAGTTTACAATGTGAAGTTTATGGAGTTCAAGCTATGCAGATGATGGAGGAAATGGAGAAGGGACCTGATGAATCTGTCTAGATAGATAAGAAAGATGTGAGAGATCCTTCCTACCAAGTGACTCTTGTACTGGCGAGCCCAGAATGGGACATAGGACTACTAGGTGTGGCCTCACCAGTGCTGAGTAGAAGGGCAGGATCACATCCCTCGACCTGCTAGCAACACTCCTCCTAATCCAGCCCAGGATACCATTAGCCTTCTTTGCCACAAGGACATGTTGCTGACTCATGTTCAGCTTAGTGTCCACCAGGACCCCCAGCTCTTTTTCTGCAAAGCTGCTTTCCAGCTCGTCAGCTCCCTGCATGTGCTGCTGCATGGAAAGGAGACAAAGAAGTTGAGTTTAAAGAGACTGATAAGCAGGTTGCTGGAATGTATCTGAAAGAGCCAGCATATAACAAATATTTGTACTGTAGAATAGAAAGGGATTGATTTTAAAAAATATTAGAGGGGGAAAAACTATGACAGCTAGCAAGAGACTCTATGTGGGAAGAAAAGCCAAGACAAACCCAAGGAAAGAAAAGAAGATGCTCAGTAGCATATTCCTCCACAGCTAAATACCTTCTTGAGAGAATTGTCAGTGGTCACAGCTTCCACTACTCAAGTTGCCTATGATAGCAGAGCATATTTTGAGTGAGGCAGAAATCAAGCTTTTCCTATCAGATCAGACATCCAGAAGAGGAGGACTCTAAAACCCTGAGATCTTCCTTCTTCAGAGATTTTCTTTCTAAGTCTGGGATATTGTACAAGATCCAACTACTGTTTGGAGAGTGTCTCAGGCGAGGTTTGATCTGATTGGATTGGCTGAAACTGGCAGAATTATGCTGATCGGTATCAGCAGACCATATGGCTAGTCGTCTTTGTTCAGCTATATTGGAAAAGATGGTTGAAAGTAATGAACCTCTCAATAACAGCTAATTCCTTCTTCTGCTGTAGTTCAACTACAGTTATGGCTGATCGTTACAAGGTAAACGTACTTCTTAACATCTTTGAAATCATAGGGTATCAGGTTAGAAGTGCTCAGGAATGAGAACTAGATTGCAGACCTAAGCCTTCACAGAAATCCAGTTAGACTATAAGGACTAGGAAGGGGTTTTTTAATTGGGTCAGTGGTTAAGTCCTCCAGTATTATGTATGCACCCAGAGCAGAAAAAGTATAAAACCAATTGCAGTAGAGGAACAGAGTAGGTTTTCTCAAGTGAAATACCAAAATGCTCTAGCAGCATAACACACTGACACATGAAGACCCAGCTTCCCCTGAAGTAATGCAAAGCAGCTGTTTGACTCCAGAAACCAGAGTTAGGTACTATGGCACATACTTCTCTTCTCCTCTCGGTTTTTACCACTCCTTCGCTTCCTCTAATTGGCGAAGAGTGTGTGGAAAACTGGATTCAAGGGTATCGCATCCCAGACATCCACCTGCAGGGGAATTTTGGGAAGCTGACTGTCACCAGCCTTACTAAAACCCAACGTGAACACCTGCAGTGGCAGCACGACACTGAGGAAAAACGTCGTCATGTCTTACAATGACAGTCCCTAGTCAGGCCGCTGGGCTTGGCTCTTTATTTCCTCTTTCTCCTCCTCTGCTCTCCAGGAACGCTCGACCAGCAGCGTCGCCAGGCTCCCGAGCAAACCTGGTGGTCTCCTCCCTCCCACCGAGCCTCCCTGAGGCAGGGAGCACCTCCAGGAGCCCGGGCTACGGCCTCTCTTCGGGCAAAGGCCGCCGGTGCTCACCGGTTGCACCGTCACCCCGGTACCCTTTCGATACCACATCAATTTTTTTCCTTAAAGAAAGAAAGAAAAAGAAAAAGAAAGAAAAGAAAGAAAAGAAAGAAAAGAAAGAAAGAAAGAGAAAGAAAGAAAGAAAGAAAGAAAGAAAGAAAGAAAGAAAGAAAGAAAGAAAGAAAGAAAGAAAGAAAGAAAGAAAGAAAGAAAGAAAGAAAGAAAGAAAGAAAGAAA
>Ga0065711_1002911_pt1 | contig 30892 bp, 13 predicted proteins | sample Hoacrofraction12_FD_59098 | JGI IMG/M metagenome (GOLD analysis project Ga0065711, IMG submission 59098) | Hoatzin crop microbial communities from Cojedes, Venezuela - Epithelial fraction 12 v2 (version 2) | ecosystem: Host-associated > Birds > Digestive system > Esophagus > Crop | place... | reverse complement strand
TTCAACAACAGTTTTTATTTTTGTTGTTTAATATCATTCCCCCTCCCCCCCCCAAAAAACACACCAAAAAACCCAAAAAAAACAACCAAAAACCAACAACTAACCCCAAACTGTGATAGTCTATCTTGGAACTACTCAATGGAGAATGAGACATTTGTCAAGTAGCCTATGGAGCAGTTCAGACTTGCTCTTATTAGCGTGTTTGACAATGTTACTTTATAGTGATTCTGGAGAGTTGGGATGTGAAGAACCATAAAGAAGAGGTCTTTGAATAATTTCAGTTTAAAACTGCAGAACAGCTTACAACTGCATAATTAGCAAATACCAAAACAGGTCAATAGCTAAGTTTTCTACAAGAAGTATCATTTAAGATGCTGTACTACTAATATTCTCAAGTCACTGAAACAAACAAACAATGAAAATGTTAAAAAAATGTTACAAAAGTGCCAGATCAATGGGTGCCTGTGAATTCTAAATTCCAAAACATGTACACTGTAAAAGTACCCAATTAAAGCTTTGTGACAAGTTAATTAAAAATTACTTATAATTCATGTACCCCACCACCCAAAAAAACTCAGAGATAGGTTAGAAAAAAAAAAAATCTAAAGGTCTACTATAAACTGAAGTGTTACAGATCTCCACATGTTACAAGTAATGGGCAAACCAGAAAACAAGATCTGTTATCTGTTCTTCCTGAAACAAAATAAACTCCACCCTCCCACGTCCTCTGCATTAAATTTACTGCACATGTTCAGAACTGACTCTGTGTTGATAAAAAACTTCTAACAACTTTGGGTATGCAGACAGCTTAATCACTGAACTTTCCTATTTTTTTTAAATCATTGCATCCGATTAAGGGATCAGAAAATGAGAAAAACGCAACATTTCCAAGCAATGAAGGGCTCAAAAAAAATGGGAATCCAAGCTGCAAATAAGCCAACCGCCTTCTTTGTACTAGCTTATACTCTGGCTGTATTTTGGAGTTGTAGGCTGTGTATAGCAAAAACCATTCATTACAAGCATCGCATCAAGCTGTCAGTTCCAAATATTTAATACACAGAGTTATTCAAAGTTATCTACCTAATATAGTTTGCCAAGCTGTGGAGATGCGAAAGGAGGACTTTACACTTTCTTAGCTCATGGCAGCAAACATCAAACAGAAGTTACCTGGTTTGTTCTTGCTGAAGTGTGTTAGGATCAGGTATAAAAAACCTTACACGAAAACGAAGGGTGCAGGGAAAGCCTCCTGCAATATTTTAGAAGAACAAATCAATTTTTTGTTTAAGAAAAGAAAGAACCCAAGGTTTTTATTTCTATATTTATAGAAAAATTACATGAACCACCCCATAGAAGTCTCACGCATTTTTCTCATGAAACTAAAAGAAAGCACGAAAAGTCTCCCAACACCAACTATGAGAAGAAAATACTCTCAAATATTGTGATGTTTTCATTTAAAGTACTTTGCATATGCTATTTTACATAAAAGGCATTATTTAGGTATCTTTGCCTCATAGGTATTAGAAGCAAAAAAAGCAGCAAATATATTTGAAGGGTCTCAACTGAGATAATGCTCAATTCTATCTTACATATAAACACAAGAAATTAACGGAAGTTCACCATGTTAACTGCATGTATTTTTATTTAAATTCATACACAGCCTACAGCATATGGTAGAAATAAGAGAGCTGAAAAACATAGCTCAAGTTTCACAGCACAAATTGGGACAGTGTCACTCAGCCCTCCTAAGCTGCTATCTGGCAGGGTCACGCTGGCCACCCTGTCCTTCTTGGTAAGGATTTTGTGTTACCCAAAGCTGTTTATAAACAAGACATACTAGAACACCACAAGCACTTGGAAGTGTGTGGTGTTGTTTTTTTGTTCGTTTGGGTTTTAATTTAAAAAAGGAACAAAATTATTTTTTTATTGTTCTACTTGAGACAAGAAATTGCCAGAGCCTACACATGAAACTGGCTCCACTTCCCTCGACCAAAACCCCTCTTCATCTTCCCTATCAAAAGGAATTTACTGGCACTATGATATGACTACTGTTTGCATGGTCATGATGTCCAACACTGTTCTGAAGCCTGGTTTAGATGCTGTTACAGCATCAAACTTAGTGACCTACCAGGCCTTATTAGCACTCAGGTAGCAGTAAGAGATGTAGAAAGCTCTGCTGAAAAGACTGGCAGAGATAAGACTTCTCTTAAAGAAAACCTACCATCTGGGCACACTCATTTATAGGAACTGTTTTTATTCTAGTCATAACAACACAGAAGAGCAGGACTACACACTTACAATCAAGATATTAAAAACAAGTCTTACCTTTTAACTGTTTTCTAATAGGTTTGTTTGGTTCAAGCCATCGCTGTGAAATGAAAAACTATTAGATGGATTAAAAATATTTACAAATAAATACTGTTTATTTATGTGTATGTGTGTGCACGTGTATGTGTGTATACACACATTTGTATGTATATATGTATACACACATATACATGCACATACCTTTCTTATTTACTATACTTACAGGTGAATCTACCGAAGTTTCATTTTGCTGTAAACCAAAATATTCCTTCTCCGTCACACCCAACTGGTTGTAGGTCATATCCAACAAAATCTGTCCAGTGTCTTGTTTCTGAAAACAAGAAAACTTTAGAAGTGAAACTCTGCAACACCTAGAGATTTTAAGATGCAATTAATTGAATTAAATTAGTTTTTAAAAAAAAAAATGTAACTCATGAATAAAAATAGTTGCTCATTCATTGGTTCAGTTTCTCAGCAATAAGAACTTTATTCTGATAAAACGGTTTGGTTTTCTTTTTTTTTCTTTTTTTTTTTTTTAAAAAGAGGTTTTCTTTCCGAAACACATTAGGCTTGTGAAATCTCATAATACGAATTGACATGAACTCAAGCCCTTGAGGTCTGCCCAGCAATTTAATTTTAAGCAGACAGCCCGTCCCTTCACCACAGCCTTCGGGAGCAAAGCCGTGTTACGGAGTTGCAGCCTGCAAGGATGGCTTGGAGCCGCATGGGGCTGCTCTGGCTCCTGCTGCCACCACCAAAGCAGCGCGCTCTGTTCCCCCATCAGCTGGCAAAAGGCAAAGTATACACTAGCATGGGGAGAAAACAGTAGGAGGATGCTGTGCTCCAGCCATAAAGCTCCTGTATTTCAGCCTGAACTCCCACCTGCCTCTGAGGCTCCACAGGCTCGGCTGCCGTTTAGCCACCCCCCTTCTGCCTTGACATCCCTCAAGACAGGTATCCCAGAACTACGGGTGTAACTGCGGAATCACATGGGCACCGGAGATCCAGAAGTGTAAGCACGCTATAATTTTTCCCAGACCAAACAAGCACCTCCGTGCCACGGCACTGTGGAGAGTACATTAACCAACTTCTGTCAAAGAACACTGTGAACCAATTTATTAAAAAAAACCCGAAGACAGAAAGAAAGAAACAAAATCCCCTCAACAAGACTGCAATCCTAAATATGCTAATATGTAACAAACAGCTTGCAAAGCTGTGTGGCATTTTAGGTCTAGATTTTTTCACATGAAATTGGTTGACAGAACAAAAGTCAGGCCGGTTTGCTTGGTATCTTGTCTATTCAAAAAATTACACCAAATTAATTTTTCATACGATCTTCCAAATCTCACTCTTAAAAGCAGAAATAAGCCGCACACATGGAAAAAAAAAATTTACCAGAGGAAAATTATTTAGACTGCAAAAGACAAGCACTTCATTCTGAAACAGATTTCTTTAGCTCTGATTTCTTAAACAAATTTCTTAATTTCTTCAACAATCTCTTGAAACCAAGGACTTAATGTATAAGCATGATAGCGACCACATTTTTGTGGACGGCCCCAGTCTTACTCAGTGCATAAGTGTGCTCACTTAAGCCAAGAGCACAACATCGTATTCAATTCTCTTTGTTCAGACCTTGTTTATCATACAACACTCAAGTCCTGTTCAGAAGACAGACATCTTTTTTCTTTCTTTAAACAGTGTACCACGCTGCTGCAATTGCTTTACGTAGTAGCATATTCCATAGTATTCCCTTATCTCATAAAAGCATTCTTCCTATTTAATAGATAGGAAAAGAAGAACAAAGATTCAAACAAGACACCCCCACTTGGCTACCTTATTTTGGAGGACAGAGTATTATCCAACACTTCTACTGCTAGAGCAGAACTCCTAGCAGCTCGTTTGTGCTTTGAATGTTTGATGTTTCTACGTCAGGCTCCAGATGCCAAGGTAAGGTAACAGCCAGCTATTGGTGTCCTGTGAAAAGCTGTGCCCGATTTTCTGGAGCAAAGTCATATATGAAGAAACCAATGTAGGCAACACCGGATTGTCTTATATGAGACTACCCCTTCCCCTCCAATTTGTTTCCCATCTTCTTTAACTTTCACAACAAACACTTGAGGTCTCACAATAAGTGCGAGTCCACTCAGGCCTCAAAGTCTGTGCAGCCATCAAACACAGCAGCTCCGTCCCCGCCTTCTTCCCCAGCTGCACATTCTCCTAATCCCTTCCTTTCGAGCAGGCTACCGTTCCTTGGGATAGTCGAACCACAGCACTAACGAAACCCAATTTTTTTCTGAAATAGCACAGATCTAGATCTGGCTTAGAAACGGAAATCTCAGCAGGTGAGGATCATGCGATTAAGCATCCCTCATCACACACAACCACAGCACCGTGCATCTCAGGCAGTTCTGTCCAGCACCATCAATGAGGTGGGTGAAGACTATGCAGACTGAGATTTGCTATCAGAGGTTATTCATATACATACACAAAAGTGCCCTATGAAAACAGTGGATGCCACCTCAACCCACTGAAATAATGGGTATTTCCTAACCTGAATACATTCACCTTTAGCATTGCCTTAATATACATACCATATTCACCTCCCCAGGGTTGTGTTCTTTTAAGCAGAATGTTAAAAAACTTTCAAGTGACACCACATGACATCTGCATAACTCAGAATCATAACTGCACAACTATGGCACGTACTTCTGACACGAGCTTAAATGAGCAACTGAAGTTATATTGTGACCAAACCCAGTAATTGTAGGGGATGAGACATACATTTTACTGAAAGAAAGTGTTCAGGCATCTCAGGTTTCATTACAAATGGGGCAGGAGAAGACCACAGAGGGCAGATTCTTCTGCTGATTTTCTCTCTGACTTTCAACACTTCTGACTCCCTTCAGTCTTCTTTCTTTGCAACAGCATTATCTCCTAGTTCTCTTCTCATTTTTCATGTTTCTGGTCCTTCATCCCAACTCAGATGCCTTCACCTTCTCTCTCCCCACCCTCTCGCAGCTGCATCCCTCCCTCTCCCCTGGCACACATGAATTGCTAAGTCTTATCACTGCTTCCCTGTAAGGACAAGCAAGCTCCCTACTACAATATTCTTGCTCAGCAGTTGCCGTTCTCTCTTTGCAATGTTCCCGTGGGTCTCCCAACCCTAAACCCAGCTGCTCGGCCAGTACTAGTCTCCTTCACCTGCCTACCTACTATTTCCTTCTCCTCCTCTCCACATTTCCTATCACAAGCAATTTTTAACACTACTTTTCTGTCACTCCAGGTCTTGCTCTCTGGTATTAAAAGCATAAAGTTTCTTCCACGGTGCCTACATCAAGCACCCACTCCAGGAATCTAAGCTAAGTACAAAATGTCATTTTAAATTGTTAAAATCTTCTTTGGTTGTTAAAAGTCCCAAAGTTGAAGTTTTTGTTGTTTTTCCTCAACAAAATCTGTATTTACTCAGCTTTGGCTTTGCTTTAAGAAATTCCTGAATTATTATTCAGCCTATACACCTAAAAAGAAAGTCACCACACAGCTCACACTGCACCATCTTCAATCTATTTGCACATAAACAGTTTTGAGATCTAGGTGTAAAGTGAGGCAGGCTAAGCACATCACATGATTGCTTTTGAATTTTGACATCCATTCCAATACAGTCCATAGTCATAGTGTACTTCAAGATTACTATGTGTCAAGTGCTTTACAACATATGGTATTTTCACTCCCCTCTGCCATAAGAAGTGGGCAAAACAACATGAACACTGCCCAGCTAAACTGGGCATTAGGACCAAGTTCTCCTTAACCCTGTCAACCATTACAGCAAGTAGTTAGTACATTCTCAATAAAGCTCTTGCCTTTCTACAATGAGATTAAAAAAAAGAAAAATCACACACTTTCCACACTGTACTATTCTGTTACAATGACACAAGATCTTCGATAATTTTAAGAATTGTTAAGTTTTTTCTACTAAAAAGAAACATTCCCTAGAGGTTTGCTTGTTTCCACTCTGAAAACAAGTTTCCATTTATTTCACCCACCTGATATCTGCCAATCCTTATTCTGAACTGTTAAAATCTTCGCATCAACCACCTCATAACCATACACCATTCACCTCCATTTAAATCTGCCTTGAAATATATTTCACCTTATGTTGGATAGGCCAAAAATTAATATTTAAAGCAGTCATAGCTAACACCTATTACATTTTGACTGTGCCACAATAACTTCCTGCTATATTTAGGGAATTTAGATTACTCAAGTTTAATTTCTAGTAAACTATAGGATTCTGAAGAGAAAGAACCCCTTCATTATTTTTAATGTCAAATACTAGCTAGAAGCTGGGGTGATGAAGACCCACTGTCCTAAGAACCGGATAAACATAAGTGAAAACTGTTAATTCTTTGGAGTGGAGGGGTAAATATGCAAGTAATCCTTTTCAGTTTATTATCTTGTACAAGGTAAGTGGTACCAAGTGACACTTTGAGAGGACAGTGCAATGTATAGTACATCTCCCTGTCCCTCTCCTGTGCAAGAGTTTTGTCCTCACATTTTGGCAATGATAACCTCACAGTTAAGCACCACCTAAGCTTTTGCAAATTGAGCCTCACCTCAGACACAATACCCATTTCCCCTCATGTGCTTTTTGAGGTCATCCTTTCCCAATTTAGCCTGTAACAGTCATCCACCACCAAAGAGCCTGTGTCCTTTGGTCCCAATATGCCTAGGAGCTTAAACAAAATGCTACATTTCCTTTTAACTTCCACACTAATTTTACACACAGTTAATTTATTTGGTCTTTGGCTCACTCTGTCCTTTTCTCTTCCTGGAATTTATTTACTCACCTGATGCTTATTCAGAGCATGCAAGATTTTGTTTAGCTAGAATAAACAGAACAGCCTCTTTTTTCCTTAGGTCCAGACTTTGGCAGAGCCATCCTAGTTGTACTTTCTGTACATGCCTGACTGGAACTTACCCCTTTTGTCTGCAAGCAGCCAGGATCCACACATGACATTCCCTGGAGGGTGGCCTCAATGCCAAGACTAACACTGTTAATACTTCCTTGACATTGGTTGACGATTCCTGCCTGGTGCGTAATAGTGCTCACCTTTTTCAGAATGACAACATATGAGCAGCTCAGCCTGCAAACTACCAGTATTCTCCTCCTCTATTGTCATCAACTGACAACTGAGCTTAAAAAAACCCCATTACCTCATCTTATGAAAGCCATTAGTTTACACTACTGATTTCCCTCACTGCAATTACTCCTTGTTCAAGACAACAATAAAAAAAGATACAGGAATATGAGGTAGCAGATAGGTTGAGAATGCCTCAAACCTTACATTTTTGATTTACTGAAAAAGATTCAATAGCAACATGTCAATGAAATTTGACATGCAAAAACTCTATTAAATAGTCCTTGCACTGTTTAACATCTTTTCAGCAAAATATACTGCCACTTGAGCCAACTTCCTGCCCATCCCATAATTCTTCTGGATTCCATACACTCCAGCTCAGTGTTTTCCTGTATTAAGTTCATACAAAATGTTTACCTAAGCCCACAATGTTTTGACCCACTGCATTTCCTCTGCCTCAAAAATGATTTAAAACAAACATATACATGAGGTTAGTCATTCCAGCTCTAACTTTGGAAAAAACTCCCCTCCACTAATTCTTTCCTTCAGCATTTATTACGGTCAGGCCCCACGAAGGGCTAAGACTAACAAGCCTGCTGTAGGTCAGATCACTTTCTCACTGCCCTCAAAGGCATCATCAAATTTCATGCTGTCTTACTGTTTTACAGTCAGAGTATACCGATCTGCCTCAACATAAAACTAAATATTTGTTGCCAGCCTGAAACTTCATACAGCAGTTCTTTCAACATGCATGGACACAGATTAGCACTAAACTATCTTGTATTATCAAATATCCAGCAGGAAAACATAGTGATAAAGGGTCCAACAATTCTGCATCATCGTCTTTTACTATGAGCCATTTAAAGTTGTAACTCACATCCACAATCAAAAAGAACCTTTGTATCACTGCCTATTATTTTAAACATAGCAATAGTAATTGTTGGTGTTAATTGCAAGCATCACGTTCCTTCTCAAATACTGGAAGAAGGAGCTTAATTGAGATGGTGGGGAAGGAGAAACATTCCTCACTATTTGAGTTTCAAGTCATACAGCTTTTCTCATTATTACTGCCTAGTCATTTTATTTCTAGAAAGAAATCCTATTACTAAAAACCAACTAGCCTAAACGAAAAATCACAGGTACTAAGACACAAGCATCAACCCAGAAAGATAACGCAATGCAGAAATGATCTGACACTGTAAATTTTATCCTTTCACGAAAGTCAAATTACTGGAAATTGAGAGGCATACTTCCCAAGTGGTCATTCCTGGTAAATGAGTCAAAGTAGAGGAATAATGGAAAAATCCTGCATGTTTATACCAGAAGTTACAAATAAATTTGCATTATTGCTCAATATACAGCTATTAAATACATCCAAACATGGTATGTGAGCATGTTCTGTATATTTTAGAATGACAACTAACATTTTCCCCACATGGAAAGCTTATGCATTATAGTCTTAGGACAAGACAGAAGTAACGTCAGAGACAAAAGTGAATTAACCTTATTACAAAATTCAAACACGTGGAATTTATTGGGAGGATTCAAGAAAACCTGGATATAATTAAAATCAAGTGCAACACTCCATACCAAGTGCAGTCAAGCCTTTGGCTCACATGCACCTTCTATATTTTGCCTGGACTTCGGACACGTTCCATCTAAATAATGAGGGGAACACATAATGTGGAAAGACAAGAAAGGCTATTTCAGCCTTCCAGAGTTAACATACATTTCTATTTGAACTGTAAGCAATATAGTGGAATATGTCTGTCTGTACTCCCAGGTGAACTTTCTTGATAATGATGACCCAAGAACAGCACATACCACAAGTTACACTGATGAACTCTTTGTGATACCATCAATACAAATTTCAGATTCACCAAAACTGTACTATAAACCCCATTAAATAAAAACACTGAACACAAAAGCCTGTCACTTCACTACTCTGCCCAATTCAAAAATCCAGGAGAAAACCAGCACTGTTGTCTTGAAATTAAATCTTTATTTGGTCAGGCTACTGATATTCTTTGGGATAAACACCTAGTAAGAACAAATTCACAGGAATCAAATTAAGCAGGTGTCCTCTGGTTTCTCAGTAGACAGAAAGTCCCTCAGGTTATTACCACAAGGAAAACCCACCTTCCTTCTTCTCTTGTCCAGTCTCAGGATGTTTGGTTTTCATTCACACTGCTACAGATACAACCACTGTGAAAAGTAAGTACCATACAGCAGAATGATACAGAAACCTACAGCTATAATTTTGAAACTTTCATGAGGCTGTGCAGTTTGCCAACAAAGTTTGATGAAAATCAGCTGTGTGGGCTCTATAAAGATCCTGTTACTACGGAATGAAAAGACAGTCATATCTCTGTTCTCTCTGTTCTCTAAAAGGTTCAGTATTTGGAGATACAATGAAATGTTCTACCACTGTTGCCAAGAGACCACTCACTACTAGTTCAAAATTTCAAAATACATGAATTCTTCTATTCAGTGTCAACAGGTTGTAAGTTTAGACTATTTAATCTATCACCTTCATATTAAATTTAAATTTATCTCAATTTCACTAGTCTTGAGCATTCATGAAGTGTCAAGAAGATATTAGAAGCGACAGCTTAGGAATACCTATTTGCTTAAATTCAAAGCAAGTTTCTCTTGAGCTTCTTATCCTTGATGGGTTTTTTGATGTTCTTTTTCTCCATAATACCCCTATGCCTTTGAAAGAAAGAAATTCCCTTGCAGTAAGAATTCTTTATTCGGATAGATACTACATGAAAAAGCAATGCTTACTATTTTCCGGTTTACTGCTGTTGGAATGAGAGGAGTCTGATTCCATTTACACTCATACATGGAAGCAGGCTAAGCTTTCAGTATTCTGCTTTTCCCCATTCGCTTTCCACTATCTGTGGTAGAAAAGCATAATCCTGTCTACGAACATAAAGCATATTTATGCATACAGGAACATTAGTCTACACACATCCAAACTTAGAGCTTTCATAAACCAAAACCAGGTACCACTAGCCTACAAATGCAACTGAAAAATTCCCAATCTTAATTTTTGCATGGATACAATAAAGTTCTTATAACCAGAAAACACTACGCACTTTGCTTTAAAAGACATGATCTTGTTTGTTTCAATTCTCCAAACTCAGACAGGAGAGAAAAATTGAACAGATATCAGCAACAACAGTAAAAACTGAGAAAGTAAAACACTAGAAAACACATTTACAACATTCACAAGACATACTATGTCTTTTTATCTATGCATCCTGTATTTATTTCTAGTAATTTCAGAAAGCACCTTCATTTTAATAATGTATTATTACATTATTCAATATGTTGCTGCTAATTTGTCTCATGGATAATCATGCCATGTGACATACATTCACATTACATTTAATGTCTTAAAAATACAGCAGCATCAATTGACCTGGCATCCAGAAAGGAATAAAGTATGGAGTAAAATCAAATCTAGAAATCAATGTCTTAACATGAAAAACAGTTTCTCTAAAGCAACACAGAAAGACTTCACTAGTGGGGAAAAAATGTTCAGAGCAAAACTTATCTTCCTTCAATACATGTCTAGCTGATTCCCAGACTGACCACAGACCTGAGTTACTCTTTGCTCACAGACATAAAACTGAATGATGCTGGCAATTAAAAAAAAACCACACACATACAGAGACAACCAGGCACAAACTTTATAAAGCTGAATTTTTCTGTTAACATAAGCCTAACTTGGATACAAATTTTCTGCAGCTGGCTGCAAACCCTTCTGAGAACTGGACCTTGCGACACAACCAGAGCTCAGCAAAGCCTGTTCTTACGCAGACATCAAGGTTAGATAATCAGGAAGGGCCATCCTGGCAGATAAGTGCAGGCTCCCTCAGAACCAATATGAAAATTCAGTACTTGAAGAACACAAATCTACTGGCAAGCCTCTTCCTTGCATTAGCCCATACCATAGCGGGGTAGCCACACATAACAGGTCCTGCATTACCCCTACGGCAGTTCAGCATTACAGCTGCAGTAAAGGTGGCCTTTCTGATTCCTGGATGAAGGAGGTAACCAGCAGGGATACCCTGGGGGTACGCTGAACGCAGAGAGAGAAATCAGCTAGGTCTGGAGTTTCAAAATCATTCCCATTTATCATATTGCACTCACTGCTTAAAGGATTAAATGAGAAGCACAAAGTTCACTTGTACAGTGCTGGACTTCAGGCCAAGTGCTGAATCTAAAGCTGCAGAAACACTTGTTTACAAGGAAGAATATACTGCTATGCATGGATTTCATAAAGCTTGAAATTCCTCATTTTTCAAAAGATCCTTGTGCTGGGGGTGGGGGAGAAAGGCAGTTATGCTAGCTCACCGACAGACAGGGTAATCCTATACGGCATGTTCGAGATGAACAACACAAGTTGTATACTACTGTGTTGCTCTTTCTCTTGTATACCTACTCTCCTTGTACCTCACTCCCTGATGTTAGCTACTTCATATGTATACACATATATGTATATAAATATACACACATCTATAGTACATAAAATATATACTAAAATGCAAGACTAATTCTGTCTATCTTAGAATGGAAACAAGCTGTTTACCTATCATATCACTTCTGTACATTTCAGGTGAAGTTTTGGATCTCCCATAAGAAACTACTGCATAAACTAAGATATACAACAATACAGCTTCCTCCGCAAAACACTTCTTCTCAAATACGGTAAACTGGATATAACAAGTCTCCTATACACAAATTCACAGAATTATACTTAAATTCATCCACAGTTTTTCTGCATGGTCAGATAATTCTACTGAAAACTGATTGAGGAGTGAAGGTATTTCCTCTGTTTCACTTAAAAATGAACTAATAGTTTTAATCAGTACTGAAGGTTATAAACCAAAATTAAAAAAAAATCAGTACTGAAGGTTATAAACCAGAATAAAATACAGCAAAAACTTATAGTATAAGCCTCCATTAATTCCCCTTCCCTCCCTGCTCACAGATAACAAGACTACACTGAAGTACAGAAGACTGAAAAGCACTGTCCTACCAAGCCATGATGTCTTCACTGTTTACAGTAAATTTTGCATTTCAGAACACATGTACTGACATCACTACAGGAATTTACAAAGCCTCCTCCTTTTAGCACAACCAGTCCTTTGATGGAAGAAAAGGAGGAGCACATCCAAATTTGGGAGTCATCCTTTAAATATAAATTACTTATTCAAGCTGATAATGATCACCAGACCTGTCTCTGCATGATTCCCATATCATACAGAAGACCTCTTTCCAGATGCAATCTCCCTGCCATGATATTATGACATTTCAGTTGGTTGACTTTAAAGAAAATTAAAATAGCACTTTATAAATCCATTTCATAACCAGTAATCATGCAATTTGTAATGGCAAAGTTACATCTTCAATATCTTTTGGAAATCCCATGCCTCAGGGTCCCACGTTTGATCTTCGGCTTTCAAAAAACTGTCTACTTATTAAAAAAAAAAAGTAGTTTTCCAAACTTACGTTGACTTTGAAGCTTTGCACTGAGCCATCCAAAAAGTGGACGTTGCAGGTTATCTCTGATCGGGTTTTCTCTTTTGGTAGTTCTGATGCTCGTATGTTATTTATCCTCCCACCTAAGGCTCGTAAACGGGAGTTCATAACTATAGCTGAATAACCTATAAAACAAAAATTATGTTTAATAACAGTTCTTATAATTCACTATGTTTCATCTACGTTTCTTCAGAGAAATTCACAACATCGTGAAGACCTCATTATACCCCAAACACCTACAGTAACAAATGCATCTTATAGAAAAGAATAAATTATAAAATTAGCACATTGTAAATCAGAACATAAATGCATATATAGAGGGGCTTCCATGTTCTAAATGTTAATGTTATAAAGAGAATCACAGGTAATTCCTGCAATGTATACTTGGGTTAGGCATGGGCCATTGTCTTAGTTTAAATCAGTAAAAAACCCGAACACCTTCTATAAAGCAGGAAGGCAATGTCAAGACAAGTTTATAATCAGCTGTAACTAGTAAATCCCTCACCCCCCTTACAGATTTCCTATATACTTCTATAATTACCATACAAGTTTCACTACAATAAAACAATTCTGTTTACTCTCAACTGACAAAACAGTCCTGAGTTAATGCAGATTACATTCTGTCAAACAGCATTTTGTTTCAGGAATATATATATAAGCACCATATGTAAGGCAACCAGAATTAATGCTAAAAGCATGTCAATATTTTACAGCCTAGCATACAAATTCATGAAGCCAGAATTTTTTTATCCAAGAACAACACCACACAAAAATAAGTTTTTATTGGAGTTTGTTTTTTTCTTTTTTGGAAAAATCTTCACAAACACTAAAACTCTGAAAATCAGTTTTCACAAATGAAGAAAAAAAGGAAAAAAGAAACAAAGAGACCCCCACCAAACAGAAAAGAGCCATTCATTGAAATAAGAGATGAATTAAATACAGTCAAGCCTCTCTTCACTGGATCAGTTTACCAATTAACACCACAGCATATAAAGCCAGTTGGCAAGCGAAGCAGAGGATAGTTTTCCAGGTTAATTACCATACCTATTACCAAATCATACCTCACTTTTTAGAGGGAAGGTACAAAGAGACTTGCATAATATGAGTGTTTCCTAGACTGCTGGCCAAGCTAGAGAGAATTATTTTGCAATCTCTCCTTATTTGTGTATCTGCCTTAAAACATAGGCTGGCTTTGCTTTTAAGCAGCTAAAAAACCTGAATAATTTAGAATAAAATCACTTAAAATTCTGAAACATCATATCTGCTCACACATCTCTACAAAAGGCAAATGTGAAACACATGAAAAGCCATGAGATGCAAAACTGTATAGACCACCAAAGGCAACAAAGCAGTACAGTGATCCATCCTCACATAACAATATGTAATCTATACTTAGAAGCAGCTAAAACAATCCCCTTCTCATTGAAAACTCAGAAGTCAGATGCATTCACCAAGTACTCTCATACTTTTTTTTTCCTGTCAGCCAATTGGTAGTTTCCTATTGTGTATTTTCTAAAAATCAAAACTAAGTTGCCAAGACTCATTTTATTTAGCCAGTACATTGCCTTTCTTCCTAGGAGATCAGCAGTATTTTCCTACTCTTTCCCAAAAGCATGGGGTTTGGGTTTTGTTTGTTTGCTTTGGCTTTTTGTGTTTTCTTTTGTTTTTAAAGGAGGAAAAAAAGGAAGATGTGATCTTTAGGTGAATTCTGAACAGTATTTCCATATAAACCACTATAAACTCCTATGGCTTTGAAATTTTTCCCAATATACAATCTGCAGTTAATCATAATATGTTAATATTTTAATTTTTTTATCCAGAAAATGGGTTTTCTTATTCCGGAATGATTGTTGCTAAATAAAACATGCAGTTATCTACTTATCAAGGATATACAAAATGGTGAAGACAGACTGTACACGAAGCCTTCAATCTCACATTCTCTAATTTTCTAGGAGCTAAGTTCTAAACTATTTTTTCAGCACTGTGTCCATCTGTTACCAAAAAGCCAGGTGACTACATGAATTTTACTGCACAGTCTTTTCTCCCCTTTGCACCCTCAGAGGTGAAAAATGAAAACCTCTTCACTTTCAGAATTAGTTCTCTACCCACCAGTACACTGATGGGTAAAAGGAGAAAGTTATTCTTTGCTGTCAGCCAGCCACTGGATGAAAAAGAAGGTTTTTGGTAGCCAGATTCAAAGCTTTGTCAGCCTGGCCTTCAGGGCTCAGGCTGCATTGCAACACCTAATGATCCTGGAGCTTACAGACTTCTCTGCTCTTGGGGGAAAAAAATGCTATTTGACCCTTCTGCTCATATTCCCCAACCTTTCTCAGCTGCCACCCCCAGTGCTTCCTATCTTACACTTCCACTATTCTCTTTTCCCAAGTATATTCTACTTCTCTTCCACTTTAGCTGGGCATCAGCAGAGAGCAACAGTCACATGAGTCTCCAATGCTCAGCCCCTAATCTGCCTGGAGAACGCAAGAGAATCGCACTCAGCCCCTGCGCCCCTAGTGCAGAGCATGCTGCAGGTCAAGCCATGCTTGGAGATCTCGTGGAAATTTTCATATGTAATTACAGAATGGTTTGGGTTGGAAGGGATTTTTCAAGGTCATCTAGCCCAGCCCCCCATGCAGTAAGCAGGGACATCTTCAGCTAGACCAAGTTGCTCAGAGCCCCGTCCAAGCTGGCCTTGAATGTTTCCACGGATGGAAACCTCTCTGGGTAGTCCGTTCCAGTGTTTCACCACCCTGACTGTAAAAAACGTCTTCCTTATATCCATTCTAAAATTACCCTCCCTTAGTTTAAACCATTAGTCCTTGCCCTGTCACAACAGGCCTTGCTAAAAATATTGTCCCTATCTTTCCTATAGGCCCCTTTAAGTACTGGAAGGCTGCTAAAAGGTCTCCCTGGAGCCTTCTCTTCTCCAGGCTGAACAGCCCCAACTCTCTCAGCCTGTCCTCGTAGGAGAGGTACTCCAGCCCTCGGATCATCTTTGTGGCCCTCCTCTGGCCCTGCTCCAACAGGTCCATGTCTTTCCTGTGCTGAGGGCTCCAGAGCTGAACACAGGACTCCAGGTGGGCTCTTACCAGAGCAGAGCAGCAATCGAATCCTAACCACTCTCCAGCAAAGCACTATTTTTCAAGTGTTACAACATCTTGCTACTCACTTGTTCAAGCTTCAAATACAGAAGCTCATAAAACTACATCCATAACATATTTATATATACATATGCTTGCTATCCAGAAAAAAAAACCACATGCTGACAAAACAAACTTTTTTATGACTGAAAAAATAAACCTGAATAAACATATTGATAATTTCTATTTAGCTGACTGTGCATAGCAGTACAAGTAATTACAGGTCCATTTCACACCAAAGTCCCTCTTACTAGAAAGCCTAACATGTCACCTGGGCAACCCAGCCCATACTTGAGGTAGATTTGATACACTAGGTTTATTTCTTAGATTATGGTCCCCTCTGTTCTTCATAACAAATCCCTAACATTTCTTCTCCACTTCTGCACCGGTTTCTAATGAAATTCAACCATCGCCCCAGATAAACCATATTATACTCTCCAAGCCCAGGTCTCTAGATACAAGAGATAACAGGAATTTCACCCTAAAGCTGTCCGCAATAAGGATGAAATTCCATTTTGAAGTTCTTAACAAAATAACGAGAATGGTGAATACTATCAAAGACATTGTACAACATGCATTGTTATTGCTGAATTTTCCACATGTCCTCCAGCAAGTCAGACCTGCTCTTTTCTATACCATAAACCTGCTAACAGTCTGTCTCCCAGCTCCCATGGAAGCTACCCAAGAACTAACAGTAACACATACTTACCTACTGCTGTTCATTATAAAATCAGAGAGGTGCATAGTTTTAGATTAAAGTTACAGTTGTTTTTTATGCTACTTCTTCACAATCACGTTTGTTCTAATGTCTTCAGGTTATATGCTGGGTGCCCCAACTGAAATAGCACCTTGGAAACTCATCACAAGAAATTCAAACCTGCTAATGAGACCAGTTTGCATTGAGTTCACAACTGAAAACTTAGAATTCCTTGATTTTTACTATTAAATGTAAAATCAAACCAGGAACACAGTCAGAGTTCACAGTTTGTGTTTACAGTGTGCAAAGAGCCCCAGCTGAGGCTGTCCTTGACAGAGCCAGCTGACCATGGAAACTGTGCCAAGGCCAGGATAAACGACCAAGTGTTTGGATGCCACATCCATCAGTCAGCTGGAGCTCAGACGGTCTCATCAAGCCCCAGGGAACTGCCACCAGCTGGGAATCCTGCGCAGACAGAGCTGGACTCTCCACTTCCCACCTACGTGGCCATCAGCATCACTCTGCAGCTGGTAAATTCCTGAAAGAGCCGTTTTACAGGTGTCACACCACAGGCACCAGCCTAAGTCATTTTGCATGTCCTAGCTTAATGTCCCATACGCTCAGTAAGTCTTTAAGGAAACAACTTCACAGATGCCTCATCTAAAGGACAAAGGAAGGAGAACAGAAGAGGGGTGAGCAGCTGAATTATTAGCACCTACTCTCCTTTTCTTCCCTATACAACTTGTGTTTAAAGCTACATTTTAAATAAGCCCAGATTACTGAAATGGCTTATCAACCCCAGAGCAATACAAAGGGGTATGTGGAAGCACATGCAGCAACCTGAAATGGCAGCTGCTTTTGGGATAGGCAGAGGGTCACTGAGATTTCAGGCAAGACCAGATGCTGGCTCTAAACACCAGCAATCAGCCTCCAGCCCTGAGCTACCAGGACCAGCCATTATATGCAAATCCCATCTCCCACTTGGTAGCCTCAGGCAGGAGGCTAATTCATAAAACAAAACAACAAAAAAACTATGTAGGACAAACTTGAACATTATCAACAAGTGAGTAACAATTACTCCCCTATACCTAAAATAAGCATCTTGAATCCAGAAAGCTGAGTTATATTTAAAGAAGCAACACCCCCAAAACACAGTTATTTTCACCCTGAAGTATGACACAAACATGTAGAATTCTATCCCATAATCAAACCATGCAACGAGCTTACAGGAGTGACAAATACAGCTACAGAAAGAAGTTAATGTTTTCCAAGTACATTAAACACATTTCTGGACAAGTTTGGTTATGCATGCCTTCTCCTACAATAACACTGCAGTCAAGCAGAACAAAAATAACGTGTTTTCCTCATCTTTTGTATTGAAGACTGACTTTTAAAAAGACCTTTTCCACGCCAGCATTTCACTTCTTTCCAACTCACTTAGGAGTTTTTGGAAAAGAAACTTATGACCTGATTCTCAATATAGCTACCATTAACATGTTTGTTACCAAGGAATTAAATCACAAGCGAGTTTGCTGAGTATATACTCCAGGACCTTCTAAATCTGATCACACCATATATAACTGTGAATAGTTTTTTTTTAAAAAAAATCATTCATTACCACCATTTCATTGGATAAATGGGGATATTTCTACCGCTGCAAGTGGGCGCACTCATGTTTTTTCTAGAAGGAGACTACTGCACTCTAAGTGTTCTCAGAGTTTCTGCATAGTCATGACTGAAAATGTATAGTTCCATGTTGGGCTCTTGAAAATCATAAATATTGCAGAATCTAGGGCAATGTCATTTATGAAAGGATGGTGCTTCTGACCCATTTTCATTGAGTGGCCACCCTGACAACAAACAGAAAAACTCTAGTACTAGAGACATGGCCAAGTCTTGTATGTCTCTTCAATAACAGTTACATTTTATGGTTATCTATTGCTTTACTTAAAAGACATGAAATAAAGCAAATGGGAATACGCAGAGGTATAACAAATTAAAGGCATCTTTGTATCAATGCATAGCCCTAAGACAACCAACAGAAATGCTATTCAGCATGCATCATCTTTCCCTATTTGCTAGTCAAAATAATCTCCCAAATTATCATCAGAAAAAAACAACCCTAGTGAACCTGAGATTTTTATAGTAATCTATATTCTGATTATTCCTCCCACGTAGTTAAGAACTTACACACCTCAAAGCCATATCTGTCATCAATGTATCTTAATGAGGGTTAAATTATCCAGCCAGATTTTCCAAATAGAAGACTGAAGTTTAACTCCACACCTATGAAAACCACCTTTTGTCTTTACCTTCTGCAGAGGAAATGCTTCATTTTTTCTACGTTCTGAATGAGAATCTAGATGTCTCACCATTAGTATAAAATTCAGCTCAAATATTTTGCAGGAAAATCCCATGAGGTATTTAACCACAATACAATATTTGCAAGTTTCCTTTACAAATTACAAGGCATTACTAAACAACAACCAAAATAAAAGATGAACTCCATTTTGAGCAATTTGTGCAGGTTATCACTTGCTCCTTATTTACAGGTTATTTCCCACAAATTCTTCTTGACATATTGATCATTAATTATATAGAAAGTAAACTTGGAAGTATTACATGATGAAACATTGCATAATTTGAAAAATACCAATTAAACTAAAAATACAGAACAGGCATGAAAGCCTTAGATGCTAAAGCATTACAGCTTATGGTGTAAAAATATCTTCAAACCGAGACAGAAAGAATAAAAGACTCCTTGAAGCATCTTCTTATTTAGAACCAGAATAAAGGTTAATCCCCAGTTGAAAGTTTGTGTGTATGTAGACACACATGCAATCTCCAAAACAGTACCTGCACATTTTCCAACCATCACTCTTAAGACAGACAGCAATATCACTATAATAGAAGCTTTTCACCCTAAAATTAAAAATCAATGTTTAAGAAATGAAAGATTCAGCTTTCTTATGTTTCCTTGAAGTGGGTAACACGTGTGACATATTCCAGCACAGCAAAATTATTTATCTGTCATATAAATAACGAGTAGTTCTAGAAAAGCAGTCTGAGAATATGTTATCAAAAAATGCATGAACAAGGTTTCAGTCACTCTAGTTATGTTTTCCAGAAAAATAGATCTTATAAGCAGAGATTCTTTGCAGAAAACGAGTCCATCAAGTAAAAAAAAAAAAAACATAAGCATAGACGTATTAGTTATACCTTAAATAGGTATGAAAATACCTGTATTAACATATATTCTTGAACATATTGCTAGCCCGATATTTACCAGAAATAGTACAGAAAAAAATTTTTCTATAGTAAAATATAATGATACCTCTTCTTCATCTGAAAGCTCTTTATTGCTGGAGTTTATCCACAAATAAGCCTTCAGGGTAGACCATATATAGGATGATATATCTGCTTATTTAGAATGTACTTGAAAGCATTTTAGTTTCAATGAAGGTAGTTACAAGGAAAAAAGCCTTGATTTAAAAACAAAAGCCAAACCACAAGTAATTTTGAATACTCTTTCCTCTGCTAAGCTCCACAAAATTGGAACCAAACTTTTTATTTCACTTTTAAAAGCAAGTAAGTATATACACTAGAATGCTCCTATGTCTACAAATCAGGTGCCTACCTACTGCTTAGTAGTCACTGCCTCCAAGAAGAAAATCCAATATATACAGTTGAATAAATTAAACAAAATCCACACACCACTACAAGAGGTTAGGTGCTTAATTAGCACATCAGAATGAGTTATTAACTGTTTTGCAAGCCTTTCCTGCACTTCATTTAGATTTCCATTATAACATCTCTCTGGTAAACTCATATTGTGAAGTGTTTTCAAGAGAAATCCATTTGTTTCGAACTCTGGATTCAGCAAGACCACACATGAACGTCAAAGATGGACTCAAGGAGGTTGGCGGGAGAGGAAATCAACCTAATTCTAGCTTTACACCGTATCTTGATTGGCATGTCCCTAAGATCCCACGAAGCCAATAACATACTGAAGGTAATGCAAGTACTGTGAGAAGCTGTAAACACCTGGTGCAGATAAGCCATGCAGCCCAGTAAGCCATCCACTCAATTCAATTCTGCTGCCTGGTATGTACACACACTCATGCAGCTGGACTGGGGACAAACTTTTGTTTGGGACCATCCAGTTCCTCACTGTATGGCAGAGAGGAACGTGATGACAGATTCTGTGCTCTCAAAACACTGTATAGGTGTAACAGAAAAAGCTTTACTCTCTTCAGACCATTACTGGTACATTAATATCAGTTAAATTACAGAAAGCAGAGCTGCACTTACAGTGACAGAGTAACCACACTAAGTAAAGGAATTATCCTTAAAAAAAAGGAATATTCATGTCAAGTGTTTGCTCTGTACACGTATTTATACATATTTCTGAGACAAGTGTTACAGACAAAGGAGTCTACTTCAACCTTTCTGAGATCCTTCTTCCTCTTCTCCCTCCCCTTTTTTCAAAAACTTTGCATTACCTTCACCCTACAGTTTTTTGCCTGCAAATCTTACAATATGCCCAGCTTCAGGCGTACCAACAGTTCTTGCTGTTAAGACTGAAGAGGACACAGATTGGCTAGCAATAAAGGAGGACAGGCTACTCTTATAGAGATTATTTGGCCCAAATAGTCATACTCTTTACATAGTCATATTCTTTACATACGGGGAAAAAAAAAAGAATTATCCCAGCCTCTCAGCAACATGTTCAACAGCAAGACTGATTAACTGAAAACTTCATCTTGAAAGTAGATAACCTAAAGATAACTATATTCTAGAAGAGATTACGGGTAGAAAAACAAAACTGACCATCAATTTTAGTACTTGGGTTCTCAAACATGCTTTAATCCAACTCCTGAGGAAAATACTTTGGTCACATTTGCAAAGGATCAAACCAGATTGTATGAGTGACCCTTCCAACTTCAAGTGTGTGAATCTGGTCATCCCAACTTCATTGATGCCACTTTGCATACATAGAATTAATCCTCTCAGCTAAGTCATGGCAGGATCCAATGTGTCATCTCACACAACGTGAAGCGTTACTGTTAGACCTTAGATACTGGATTAGCACTAGTACAGAGATACCATCTACTGCATGCAGAATGAGTCAGAGAAGAAAAACAAATGGGAGGAAAAAGCAACTGAAATAATAGCAGAGACCTGCTCCCTACACTGTTCAAGTACCATAAAATACAGATGAGAGCGAGACACGCTTGTAATGCTTTCATGTTTTCAGTAGTCTTAATTGCTCATGTAAGAGATCTTTACAACATTTGTTTTTAAAAACCGATTTATAAAATAACACCTTAAGCCAGTGTGTTCAGGGCAATAACAACTCATTGCCCCATTTCCTGCATGGTGCCAAGCGAAGAATTCAGGAACTCTACGGCTTCCTCTATCCCCTGCTTCAGCTTTAAACAGCACCGAGGCACAAAACAAAACCGGCTCACTGAAAAACGCAAGAGCTATCACTAATTTATTTCCTAAATAATGCCTTTTTGGGGCTACAAACAACATTGCATGAACTCAAATTTGAAACTCAAAGTTCACCTTTCTCATCTTGATAGCATCTTATGTTAACAGCACTGAAGAGTGGAAGAAGATGAAAAGCTGAGTGAAAGTGGGAGCTGAGCATTGCAGTGCCCAACTACCAACGTTTCCCATAAACGGTCCAGGATACACTGAAGTGTACAAAGACAATTTTTTAAAAAAAAAAAAAAAAAGCTAACTGCCATGTTGTAAAATCTAATAATCAAATACAAAGCTGGGTCCACACCTACAGTATTTGGGTAACCAAATAATGCCATTCGTTTATATGTAATAAATAATTTATGCCTTCAAATTTTCAAAACCCAATAAATAAGCATTTACCACTGAATTTTACAAAGACAAGCTACTAAAATATTCTGAAACCTCAAGTTAACATCCTTAATTACCATAGCAAAATTTATACACAAAAAGACCTCATATTCTATTAGCAGGCAATAAACTGTATTTCATGAAACTGCTGTATGAGAGATGAGAACCATCACGTCAATTTTTTTCCAAGTAAAGTTGTGATAATTAAGCAGAATTTTAGTCATCTGCATTACGGATTCAGGAATGGATGTAGAAAAACAACCAAAAGCTCGCTCTAAGGATTAAAACACATATATCCAAACCATACTTTTAAAGTGGAAATTCTACTGGTTTACTATGTCCATAGTATGATGCCAGTCAAGCGGTCTAGAACTTACCTGTGCTAATTCTACTGTTTTTGAAAAAAATCTTGGAAGTAAAACAGGGATTATCCATACAAATGTCACACTATCCACTAGGCTTGCTGGTCAATACTAATCTCTGCCTCCTCTAGTGTAAAATAAACAAAGAAATGGAAATTTTACTTTTGAGAAGTCACAGTGACAACTTTGCTGCATCGAGTCCCTGTATCACATTCCCAATGTGAGACATGTTGTGTTCTAATAGAGGACAACAGTTGAAAGTTGCTATCTATGCGTTAAAATGCTACCGATCTACATTGAAACAGTATTTCATTTGCTAATGCAGCATGATGGCCAAAAAACAAACAAAAAAAATAAACCACACATGGCTTGCAGGTAATAACACCTCTCATGAGTTGACTCCTACAGGTGTGTTAAAAACCCCCAGATTTCCAGAACAAGCCTCTCATCTCAACTGCACGTCCAATAAAAGGCTTCTTTCTACAGTTTTTGCCTGTGATTAACACATTACATTTTTCACGTCAAAGCTACAGTTACCAAACTTTCCATTCTTTTCAACAGGATTGATGTTATCATACCTCGCGTTTCATCCTCTTTCTTCAGCATAAAAGAAGTTTAAGCTGTTTCTTAAAGCGCAGGAAAGAAGCAGTTCGTAGACAGAAAAAGAGTATAGACTCAGCAAAAGTGAATCTAAGTGTCCGTATTCTATTTCTGATGTCACTAACAGCATTTTGCGAACAGGCCACTTTCCTCCTCTCCAAATTGAACACGGATCATGACTCAATTAATTGCCAAAGTATACTTTTTAAAAACTGGAAAAAACAGGCAGCATGTTGCAGGTAACTGGATTGTGAATAAACAACTTAAGAACTTGTTGTTACAGTGCTATCTACTTCCACAGCATGACTGAAGAGAGTTTCTGCAGAAGAACTGAATGGAGCTTAAATTTGCCATCTCAGATAGATGCTGCCGCAGTGGTGGTGACTGCCATCCATTGCAATGGGGGGGAAGAGAACAGGGGGGAAGACAAGGAGAACAAACACCTTAATCGTGACCATGAGAGTATTAATGCCACAGAAAGCTAACTCCACCTTCAAAGAAAATGGAAATTCCACGTGAATTTCAGCAATATGTTGTTACAAGACTGAGAAATAGCCTGAATTTACAGATGATGGAGCTCTCTTTCTTGCATGGGCACAGATGAGTACTGGATCAATGTTGTGAAGTTTACCTGCCACTTGAAAATGGGATGAAAAGCAAATAGAAAACAAAGAGCAAGAGGAGCAAATTCAGAACATCACCATACAGCAGTATGCAAAGCCTGCAGTGGTGATGTTTCCCACCTTAGAATAATTTTGAGTTTTCAGTGAAAGTCTACCTCATCTACACATTTAATCAATAAAATCATGAAAAGTTTGGAAGTGCTGGGATCTCCAGTATTCAGATATAAAGCCATTAGTAATGTCTTCACTAGCTTACACACATGCAACTTCAGAAGGTCTTGTAGTATCAAAAACAAAACTATATATTTGCCCATTATTACTGTTTAAGATTTCTAATGTTGCCCACACATTAGCTGAAAGTTTTTATTGCTTTCACAAAGCTTACAACCAGGCAAGCAACAGCCACCAAGACCGATGACAAAAGTTTTCTGCTGCAAAAGGCACCCAGCTAACAAACTCAAACAGGTTAGGTAATTTTTAATTATATGCTAGATTTTGATTAGAACTCTTGATCCCATATTAGACAAACCCAAATTAAGTTTTGCACTGTTAGCCAGTGTTTACCATTGATGGTCATTACTCATTCTGCTTCTCAACACAGGACTGTGTACCATTCAAACTTGGGACGAAAAAGTTTCATCCGTGGCAGCAAACAAACCCAGTCCATATTTTTTGCAATTAAACATTCCTGTTGGAGAAATATCCAGATCTCAGAAGAAAGCCTATGTTGTAAATTGTGTAAATGAACAAAAAGCACTGTTTAGAATTACTATGAATTGTCTTTCTCTACCCAGACTTTTCTTTCAGACCTTAAAGCTTCAAAATTTCATGAAACTGCTTTCTATACATTCATGCTTCATCTATCTTATAATCCACATTGTGCCAGCAGCTTATAAAAAAATATTCCCTCAAGCATGACAAAGAACTTCCTCTGCTATAAAGCTCGCAGCCACAAAAGATCCCCAAAGGGATCCGAACAAAGCACTGAATATCGTGCAGTTAACCACATAATGCTATCGAAAAAGATAAGATGGCAGAATAACCGAACCACAGCAATTCTTCCTTTAAAAAAAAGGAAGGACACAGTAGCAATCGTAAAATTAAGAGTTACGTTATGGAGGGAACTTTAAACTGACAACCTAACTTCATGCTATAAGGACAGAAGAAAAGATTTCTTTTAGACACTATGCTTGTATTCAATTTATCCTCCAGGACTCTTCAAAACAACATGAGTTCAAAAGATCCTAAATTCTCAAAAAAATAGTTTGTTTGAAGGAATTACACGAAGTTCTACCTCCTGACCTACAGGAAAGAGCTTGAAAATGTGTTGTAAAGTCAGAGCCAGAACCTAAACACCATGATGAAATTAAAACACCTCCTGATACTTTCATCATAACTGTTACATATTCAGATTAGCTAAACTGAAGGTGTTCACCTGTATGAAGTTTATTTGCCATGTGAGGGGACTGGGGGAGAACTTCTCCAGAAAGTTCACAAACATTATGTTTTCTAAGTCTTCAAGAAGAGAAAGCAAACAGACATTCCGAAAAGCCAGCCTACGAACATCCGCACTTTGTAAACAACTGTCATGGAAGAACAGTTTTCTGCTATTCCTTCCTTTCTATCTTCTTCTCATCTTCCTCGCCATTTATGACTAACAAATTTCTATTTTAAGCTTAGCAAAACACACCTTTTTGTCTTTTTGGATTGTTGCAGAGACTTCAAAATCTCAATTTGTTATCTTCTATCTAACAAGATCAAACTATTAGCCAGGACCTGCAGTGGCACTAACCGCATATAGCTTTTGTGCAAGTCCCATTCCTGCATGAAGAAAATAGACAAACAAACAAAAAAAGTAACTGCCACTCAAAATGGCCAGCCATTTTTCCAATCCCTGCACATGCCAGGGTGTCCTCATTTTAGAAGAGAAGAGCAATTCCTACACACAGTAAAGAAAAAAAATAAACAGAAGACAGAACACATCCTAGCTTGCAAACAATCCATGCTTTCTGTTTTTCCATCAGCATTTAAACAGTGTATGCTTCAGACCAGCAAAGTCTAAACATTTATACATCCCTGTTAGGCAATTTTTTCATCACCCTACAAGATTAACACGCACCAAGTGACCACAGCATACCATACCACAACGAAAACACTTCTGAAAAGCATTCATCTAAAATAGATGCCCCCATGTCTTCCCTCCACCGCAAACACAGTTGCAGCTATCATTTGGTCAGTGCCTGCCTTTAAACAAATGAATTAACTTAAGCCCCCAAACAGTCCAAAAGCAGCCGCTCAGTCACTATACAACGCAGCTTCGGTGCCAAGCTTCACCACAGCCTGCCAGCTGGCCAGGCAGCTGGGTCCCCGGCAGCACAGACACCTCCCTGGACCAGGGCAGGCAGAGCACCCTTACACCGTCCCAGCCATGAAGCCACCAAAGTAAAACACTTTTTTTCCTCAGTTGTGAGCGCTTTTAATTCACGGTGGTGGCAAAGAAGCAAGTCTGCCTATTCAGTGGCTACAAATGATGCAAACAGGCACAGGCGCTGTTCTGCCAGCTGGTGTCCAACCCGAAACCAAGAGGAACATATTGGGAAGCTGGAAACCTGAGGCCGGCAAAGGGGACACCCACTGGGGGCTGAGGGAAGGCGGTGTGCATTCACAGCGAGCAGGAGCCATGCAAGCCACAACTGGAGTATGGGCGAGTAAAATGGAGCAGGGTAGAGTGCGATTTTGGAAAGGTGACCTGGTAAAGAACTGCTTGCTCTTGAGTGGAGTACTCCTTTGGGCTTGGGTTTTTGCTGTAGCATTTTGGGTGTTTTGCTGGGTTTGTTGTTTTTTTCTTTAACTCTCCCACTGACATACAGTGCCTTCACAAGTAATTCAAGCCCAGTCAGGTGGGTTTTTGTTCACTTTTAACACAGCTACCCAACAAATGAGCGTTTATAACAAAGCTTCCTGTTGCTGTCAAGTCAGGCAAGTCTCTTGAACTTTGTATTTACAAGCTTGGTAAAGCTCCCATGCACAGCTCATATGAGCAAGGCTCATGTAGTTTACAGATTTAAACCACCTCCTTGTTTGAGAATGCATCTCTATTATTCACTACATATCAACTGCTGCTATTTTTCAGAGTTTTAAACTTGGAGGCTAGTTTGGTTTTTAAATTTCAAATCACTTAATACATGGGAGAATGCCAGGCATTTTTAAACACACACACTGAATTTTGCCAAGTAGCTCTGACATTCCCCAATCCTTCCCATTTCAGCTTTCGTATTCCTGGCTGGCAGGTAGAATATTTATCTACTTCCCTCAAAGCAATCTTAGCATGCTGTAGCAACCGATTACAGAGGAATGCAGGCACTGGGCCAGCATTGCTGCTTTATACTGAAACGGGAGCAAAAAAGGGAGAGCTTTGATTACAGTGCTGAGATCCGGTATCTCTCTCCTGGTTCCCTCATCATTAGGCACTTTTGCCTGGCAGTGATAACAAGTAATGCCTCCCAATAGGCAAATTCCTCAAAACTTGATGTGGAAGGGCTGGGAAAAGCAAAGAGGGAGTTGACTACAGCACCTTATCATATCAGAGCTATGATCACAGTACAACTGGACTGAGAAATAGTACAGAAGTCCAGAACTACTAATGTTTTCTTTATTTAGTATTTCTTTCACAACACTGCAATACACCAGAAATACATTTTAAAGGGAAGACATCAAAACGAGGAGTACTTGAAAATACAATACTGTGTTTCTGGTTTTGCTTAAGAGTAGTCAATTAACCAAAAGCAAGCAATATGGCAAATCAATGACAAAACAGCCCCTTTCCCTGGAAAGAAGTGACTGTCATGAGAGCTTTAAAGGAGAAATTAATTTGAAATCGATTCTTCAGACAATGTTGTCAAGCTATTTTACCTCGGTAGCTGAATAAAATAGATTAACAACTTGATTTTAAAAGCTATTAGCTAAGCTTTTATATAGATTTCTAATATGTAAGCTTATGCTGTGATCAGCAACAGAGGTAATGACCCCTATTCCAGACTGCCTACCCTAAATTACACCTCTATAAAATAATAGTCAGCTTAGTTTATTTAATCTTAACTGCTTTCCTAGAGCAAAATGTACCTTGTCATAACCAGGTAAGTGGTCTGCTTGCCCACAACAGCTTTCTGCATGTGGCATCAATATTTACACATGCTGAATGCACTCAATCCCCACCTGATCTTTGGAATCAAAGTACAAATTCTGGCCTATGCCATACACACTTTCCTGCTATTAATAAAATCTAGATTTCACCTAAGCAAGTTTGTCCCTTGCAAAAATGGGGTGGGGATTCAACTTCCACACGTAATGGGAATTAGTTGCCAAATTTAGCCAAAACTTTACTGAAATTTTATAAGCAAGGTATCTAACATTCAATGAGGGTAAATTTATGCAGTAGCATATAGTCCCCCTTTTGAAGCAACATGACAAGAAAAAGACCCCTTTCAAAATAAAGACGATTTGCAAGACTAGACAGAATTAAGTGGTAGAAGAGTTTTGTTGGGGAGTGAATGCAATGACAGGCTGCCTACCCTGAGCCAGCAAACGCAAAGAAGCCAAAGAGAAGCACAGCAGCAGGTTTGAAAGGGAACTCGAAGAGAACTTCATAGCAGAGCTCTGGCTGGGAAGCAGTTCAAAACCTTGAGGAAAAAATTAACGAAGGAAACACCTCCTGCTTTGATTCTTATTGCATTCATGAAGAAAGGGGTCCCCTTTCCATAAATTTCAAAAGCATTATATCAGATAGTATCCAAATGAAAAAATAAATCAGCACTGATAAGGCTAATTGAACCAATGATTAGAGCAAAGTCTGAAGAGCATAGGGCTTTTCCAGTAGAATAAGCAGAACACCAGACATGAAAACAAGTACTGGATGAATAAAAGCATAATAGGATGGGTTGGAACAAACCAAACAGTAACAAGAATATAACAGCAACGCAGAGAGTGGAGGAAGAAGAAATTAGATAAGATAGTGGAGGGGAGTTATCTGGCATCTTTAAAACAATGAATAAAGTTTGTTTCTAAGGAACTAGATTATAGCCAGGCGCAAAAAAAAAAAAAAAAAAAAAGGAATTAGTATGGGTGATGTTCTCATTTGTACAAACTGCTACTAATACTGTTATAAAAAAGGCGGGGGGGGGGGAATTAGACCATTAATTACCATGAAATCTGGGGGCTTTGTGGTGGATTGTTTTGTTGGGGTTTTGGGTGTTTTTTCAGGTTTGTTTGTTTTGCCCTTTGAAGTCTTGGCATCTTTTGTGGGTTTCCCTTCATAAATATTTGATAGTATGATTTCATGCTGAGCCTGAAATTTCTCCTTGACAGCACTGCATTTTAGTCCTAGTCAAATCTCAATGTTATCTGCACAGGTGGGTAAGGAGTCAGACACATCTCATTCAACTATTTGGCATTCTCTTACAGCTGAATTACTCAAATACGTAGTGTACAGACAGCTGACTAACAGTGCCCACATATGCACATCACCTTCTATGCCAGACATGCACTATTACATGTAAATACAGATCTTAACTTCTTCTTTTCCGAAAATATTTTGCCAGCGTTCACTTTCAAGGTTTCCAGACCAACTCCTCAGCTCCACCTTATTAGCATCCCCAGAAAGAGAAGGAAATTAAAACCTCAGAATAACAAAGATGACAACTCTATCCAGCAGCATTACTACAACCATCATCATAAACCATACTAATTATTCGCTTCCACCTCAAGCTTCCAACTGTATTTCAACACACAACAGTTTATGAAACTATCTTCTTCCTACCTCCAAGAACTTTGTGCTCAATGACCAATATTAAAGTGTTAAGGAAAAAACTGTCAATACTGTCAAAGACATACAAAATCAGTACGCTGCAGTGTACTAAGCTTGTAAGAAATGAATGTGTAGATAAGCACAGACTACATGCATTCTTACTTGAATAGGCTGAATCAGAGGAATCATACTATAATTTGCTCCATAAGCAAACCAATGTTAATATAACAGTTTTGATTCATTAATCAAACATTTGGAAGGCACGGAGAGCAGGATATCAAGAGTTGAAGTAAAGTTAAATCTTTATGAGGCTGTAGCAAGTTTTCCTAAATTTATTTGCTAGTAGCTGGACTCACAAGCTTATTCCAGTTCCTGCTTCATCAACTCCACCGTTACCAAGCCTAAGAAATTCAGTACCAAAATACAACTCTCATTACAAGTGCAGTAAAGACAGGATTAAAAATGTTTATGAGCAAAGGAATCATATATAACTTGGAATAATACTGAAAGACAAAATAAAGGAAATTCAAGAAAAACAGATAAAAATTAATTTTGATTTATTACAGCCAACCAAGACTTCATTTGAAGCATTAATTAAGGGGGCAGGGGGTGTGAAGCAAACCTGCCCCTTTTTCTGGGTAAAACACGTTTTGAACTTTGAAAAAAGGTGTGTTTCAGATGGCCACTTCCCTCTGGTTTCCAGCCGCGCAAACCTCCGAAACTGGACCAGAGCCTAGGCAGTACACCCGCGTGTGGAAGCGGCCCCGAGGAGCCCGGCGCAGCCCCGCCCGGTGC
>Ga0065711_1030982_pt1 | contig 30894 bp, 10 predicted proteins | sample Hoacrofraction12_FD_59098 | JGI IMG/M metagenome (GOLD analysis project Ga0065711, IMG submission 59098) | Hoatzin crop microbial communities from Cojedes, Venezuela - Epithelial fraction 12 v2 (version 2) | ecosystem: Host-associated > Birds > Digestive system > Esophagus > Crop | place... | reverse complement strand
CTCTGCCCCAGCCATAATCAGCCCCTTAGAAAACACACACGCACACCCCCACCCCCCTCCCCACACACATTCCCTTCTAATATACCAATTTGAAAATGCTATGAACTATATCAAATTGAGAACAGAGATGGTAATCCTCAAAGTTCAATTACAGAGTTCCCACTTCAGTAGTTTTGGTGGAACAATAAAGCAGTTTGAATGAAAGCTTCTTTGTTAAAGTCAAGCTTGCCTACAACCTGAGATATCTTTGATTGCTAATAGTTCTCTCACTGAAAAATGTGTGAGGGCTCTGGTTAGAAACCACCGAGATAAGCTTATGATCAGCAGCCAGATATTTTGAGACCAATAATTTGTTGTTTTCAAATTACTTATTTATTGCATTAGGGGCTATAAATAAACAAGGTTGTATTTGCTAGAGACATTATAAATGAGATGAAACTACAGCTGTGCCGGTCTTCTACAGCAACTAACAGATAGCTCCACCTTCCCCCCAAAACACTCCTCTCAAACTGACCACATCCACAAGAGGTAAAATCCATTATACCAGCAAGCTCCAGCTGGTAGCCAGGGGCTGGATGTAGTGTCGGTGTGGAGATGATCACCTCTTTCTTTGGTTCATTGGTCACTGGACTAAAAGCAAGCTGAAATTTGCCGAACAATTAAACAAACCTTTGCAAAGCAACATTAAGGAATGTAATTGTTGATTAAACTTTCTTCCTGGTATAAAATTAATCTTGCTGAAACTTATGTGTTTAGTAAAAGCTAACCACAAAAGCTTAAAAGTGATTATTCTTTTGTGTTGTCCTAAGATTGAACTAAATTTAAAACCTGGAACACAAAGATTCCTGTAGCTTCATTTGGAAGAGTTTGCTTCTTGTTTATGATTCCCAGGGGAATTAGTATTTCTTATTGGCTGTGTACTATGTGCAAATGAGAGCTCTGAAAAACAGCAATAAGCCATTTTCTCTGGCAGACCCTGGAAGTTTATAAGTAGGGATCATACCAGGACTCTTTGCGAATTTTAATCCAGTTTGCATCCTATAAAAATAGCAGTACTTCATCCCTTATGAGGCTTTGCTGTATTATACTGCTGCTATAGACTGAGCCATTGAGGAGAGTGTTTAAGGAGAACCATTTAATGCAGCTGGAAAGAGAAATGTGTTTTCTCTGAACTGAGAACATGAACAACTTGAAGACAGAAGAATACAGCCAGAAAAGGCAAAGAACTGAGAGTGACTAAGGCAATTATGAATATTCACTCCCCAAAAGGGACTGCAAAACCCATCAGTACCTTTACATATCATTATTTTTACATTATTGTGGTATTTACTATTAAAGGAGCTAGCTTCTCTTATAAACTCTGAACAGAATTTACCTTGCCTGCCACTGAAAAGACATACTCGGCTGAAAGCATTGTCTACCCGATAATTTTTAAGACAGGAGAAAGTTGTACAACTAATACTAAAAATGTGAGAAAATTTAACTTTGACAGCACAGCTTCTGATGTTTATTAACATTAAAGGAAGCTATTTTTACAAATCAATGAAAAATAAATACTTACAGCTGATGTCTGGCTCATATCGAATATACAGCAGAGTATGCTGTAGATAACATGTTATATAATATCTTTGTTACATGATACTCAAAATTATAAAGCTTCTCAGTCAATTATCTTCATAAGTTGAAGGATCTAAGGAGGCAGATACCAGCCTTGAGATCTTGAGGAAAGTCCCCAAAAGAGAGTTCTCTCTCCGCCTGGCAGCTGGAAAGGTCTTTACGCCGTTAGGATGTTAGAATTAGGTAGGTGTGTGTCCATATGCAACTCTGTCCTCCCCAAGGGTGACATAAACCAGAAAAGCGAAGAACTCTTCCAGTGAATCAGTGTTCCTTACACCTTTTCACAATTTGCTTCTTATTACATGGTCCTCTAAGGTTGTTGATATTTACGACAACATGCAATTAATGGCAAAGTAATGAACTAATGACAATTTCTAGCTAAAGAAGCACTAGGGTAAAGCAGTCCAGTCAGTGGAGGGCCGCCAAGATGATCAGGGGGCTGGAGGACACAATGCACAGGGAGAGGCTGAGAGAGCTGGGTCTGTTCAGCCTGGAGAAGGCAGCTCTGGTAAGATGTCATGACTGTGTACAACTACCTAACAGGAGAATGTAGATAAGACTGAGGCAGAGTTTTTTGGAGCTACATAGTGAAAGTGAGAGAAGGAATGGATACACATTGCAGCAAGTGAAATTGTGGTTAGATATAAGTAAAAAACTTTTCACAGTAAGAGCACTCAAACACTGAGAGATATTGCCCAGAGTGACTATTGAATCTGTGTCCTTGGAGATGTTCGAACTCAGCTGGGGCAAGGGCCAGATTAACCTACTTAATTTTAAAATTGGGCTCCTTTGAGTGCAAGGGTGGACAAGACAGCCTCCAGAAGTCCGTTCCACTCTGAACTATTTTATAATTGTATGAATCCATGAATTACTCACAGGTTGAAACTTGAGAAGAAGTGAGATGCAAATATTTTTGTCAGAAGAATATTGCATGCTAAGAGATTCAACAGCATAGGTATACATGGTTCATATCTGTCTAATGTTCAATCTTCAAACCACATCTTTAAATTCTAAAGCTTGTTGACTTTGTCATATTCATTTCTATTTCAAATGTACTGGAAAAAAAACACTTTCCTTGTGGAAACGGACTTGAACATACAGCAAAAAGTTGTTAAGTATTAAATCATTTAGAATCACAGAATCATAGAATCATACAATCATAGAATCATTAATTTCAGTTGTACATGCACAAGAACTTTACGAACTTAGGTAGAAAAACAAAGATGTATTGAATCGCATTGAAATTGATAATTACAGTTTCCAACAAAAATATTGAAGCATTTGACAATTGAATTACAGTAGAAATACACAGCTGAGAGAAAGCTGCATAATATGATAATTGAAATGTTATTTTTCCTAAAATTTCCCTTAAACTAAAATACTTCTTCGTTCTTTTCATGCAACTTTTCTGTGAATACTAAAAAACAGTCACTCAGGTCTGACATCACTGGGGCCACTCTTTTACCAAAGCTGTTTAATACGTTGTGGTACCTCATAACTCTGAGTAAATGACAAATATACATGCCTGCCAGGAAATCTAGTCTAAAGGCAAAATAGGACTACCAGACGCCAACAAATAGTGGTAGTGTGCTCTCCACAGTAATGCAGTTCAGAGCTGCCGTAGCTCAATTAATTTCTTGGGTCAGCACAAGGACTGACAAGAAAACATTTTAATTTAGGAATATCCAAATATTTTCTTTCACTTGTAAATATCTTTTAGCCTTTTTCAGTCACTGGCCGTTCAGCCTTGGTCTAAGATACATTCATAAACTATCTACAGTAAAAATCAGGATTTTAGTTTGTAACAGAAGCAGGTCACTCTGATGATCTGCACTCAGTCAAATAAACAACATTTATCCTGGACAAGAAAAAAGAAAAATTAGCATTCCAGGTCAGAACAAAGGATCTTCTACACTGAAAGAATGTAAGTACAGTGTAGGAGGACTGCTTCCCTCCAAATCCCAAATCTCTATCCCAAAATAAAGGTATTTGGGGGATTTTTTTTCTGTTACTGTCATCTGAAAAAAATTGAAAGTAACATAATAATGAGTCCATTTCTATGGAAATGGCCTTGTTATTATTTAATCAGACCAGCATCTGAGTAATTCATGAACTGCAGGTTGAAATTCAAGAAGCAGTTCATGAATCTCTGAGTTAAGAAAATCTGAAGAAAAGCAAAAGAGAAGAAAGAAACCCCTTCCCCAAACCACTTAGTAAACACTGTGTCAATGATGAATGCTACCTAATTTACTTTAAAGCAGTTCAGAGCTACTCAGTTCCTTAGCTTATGCAGTGTTCACTTACAGAAATAGCGAGCACCAGTGATGCATTATGCTAAGCACTGTATAAATCCGTAGCAAAAAGAGAGATAACCAGTAGCTTAGAGAAATCAACTGCACAAAGCAGTTGTGCAGGGAGTTAATTGAAATCTGAGAGTATTGTAAACAAGCCAGAAATTTTCGTCCACAAAGGGACAGGGATCAATGCACTGGAATAAAGCTGCCTGATGTCCCAGGAGCCTTTATATTCACGCCAAAGATGTTTATTTTTGTCATTCTTAAGTGCCTGACCCCAAGGCCAGGAAAAGTGCCCTTTATCGCTTTTCTTGTGAGATGTCTGTCAGCTTGTGTAGTTAGGTATGCATTCACACATATGCACACACACACATATATGCACACACACACACACACACTCATATGCGCATTATGAGCATTTGCATAGCATTCGAGATTCCACATTCACCTTAAAAATATCTTGTAGTCATAATTCTAAGAAAAAGACTATTACTCTAATGTTTCCGCAGGATGATCTTAGTAAGACTATTAAACAGTTGCCATTAGCTGAAGCTTAAAATAAGCAAATGGAGGAAGAAAATTTGCACTGCAGTTTATTTCCATGAGCAGAATGAGCTCTGACAGCTACAGTAACCTGATTTGTAGAAGAGTGATACTGATTTCCCAGGGAACAAAACGCTGCACCCACCTTTCTTCACTGCCTTTTATTGCCTATTCTCCCATCCAGTCAACTTAAATGGAAAAGAAAGACGGATGAAGAGGGTAGGTGGAGAGGATACTGCTGGAGCAAATGGTGCAGCTCAAATTCTCCTCATATTCTGTCCCTGCCTTTTGACTGGAGATATGCATGGCTTTTTTAAATAAAAAAGTCATCTTTTCAGAGACCCTGATTGCTTTGCTCTTAAGTTGCATTATGGGTTTTTTTGGCCTGCTTTCATCTACCTTTCTTATATCAAACATAAATGTGATTCCATCACTTTGTCAGGTACAGAGAGCTCCTAATGATACTTTGTCAAGACAAAAAAACCTATAAAAGCCAAAACACATTTTCCATATTATTATTGTAACCTCAGTAACAGCAAAAGTACAATATTGTTAGACAGAATTTCAAGAAAAATGGTATTTTTTTTCCAGATCATTCTATAACTATTCTTGCTGCAGGGGCATGTGACACTTTGGAACATATGTGTTTTGCTGAATAAGGATGGTAATGCTGCTGCTAGTACTGATGTGATTCTAAAAGGTGGTGACAGAGTGTTGCTAGTGAATAAAATAAAGACAGGATAAAAGAGGTCATGTAACAGGGACTTTGTATAGAACGAAAAATAAATATAATGTGGAAAATCATTGAGTGTCCTTCAGTTTTTGCCTTCTTTAAGATAAAATCATGTTGACAAATGACAGAAGTCAGCAAATGTTTACTGTATACTTGTGGTTTAACAGAAGACAGAGATGATCCAATATGATCTTCCCCTACTTTGTAAAATCATTGGGTTGCCTTACTGATCATCACTACACATAAGTGCATTAGCTACTAATAATTACAAGTACTCCCAAGGGTATCCGGTAATTTGTCTGGAAAGGAGCCACTTCACATACCAGTGAGACCTCTTATTGATGGTTTCTGGCTATCTGGACAGTTGAGAGTGTTTCAGCTGACTGTTTCAGGTGAGGTACAAACTCAGCTGCTCATCAAGAAAGAAAGGCTCTTTCCTGTATCTCCAAGGCCCTGCAGCTGGTCATTGACTGGCAGGCTGATAAAAGGCCAGGATAGAATACAGCCTGCAGCCACAACTGTGGGGAGTAGCAGCATTATTCTAAGTGAAGGTGGATATTATAGGCATCTTCTGCTGCTAATCAGAGACACCACAAACCAGATGGGAAACAGAGAGAGGAGAATTCAGGGAGGCCATGAGAATGGCCCATCTAGCAAGGCTGAGGACTAGAAATGCGAAGGATCGCCTCAAAGGAAGTTCTGACTCAACCCTTCAGTATGGAGGTACGAGTAAATGGGAATTAATGTAGAGCAAAATGTGAAGAACTGGAGAGAATCATTGTTCTACCAAGAATTTCTTTACTGCTGAAAGCTGAGGTCAGACATCTTCGTGACTAGACTGAGAACTGCACTAAGAGGCTCCGATAGAGTGCTTTTAAGAGCAGAAGATGGAAGTGTCTGTGCCAGTATGGTTGTGTCACATCCTCATCAACAAGACAGTGCAGTTGATTTTCCCTGAAACATCTAGCAGAAAACAGTTTCTCAGGGACATGCTTTTGCAGAGTTGTCAAAGTTTTGTATATACGTATTATGTATTTTAACTCCCGACTTCTAATATTTTTGTTGTAATAAAAGGAATGAGTTAGGCTGTTCTTTATATTCAGCCAGGTCTTTTATTACATTGTACTGAAAATACAAATGAGTGTATAGAGATATTAACTAACCCAAAGTGCAAGCTGCAGTTGCTATATATTTGACTGCAACAACAGGCAGCTTCGCTGAGACAAGAAAAAACTTGTTTAAGACACTGTAGTGAGATGTGTGATTTATCTCTGAGGTAGCATGACAAACGTAAGCTTGAAAGATTCTTGCTCAGGAGAGCTAACCAGGTAAATATTTTGATTTTTGTGCATGGACCTGTGTGCCTGTTTAACAGTTCCACTGAATTCATTGGTCTGACTGAAGAATCAGGATCTAAATTTGACAAAATCCAAACAAAAAAAAGAAAAGAAGAGAGGCATAACGGGAAAAATAGAAAATTCAATAAATCATTTCAGTAGTACTTATCTTATTAGTCTGAGATTATTAGGAACATGAGCACCATGGCAGAAGGTAGCAAATTACAAAGAAGGAATGACTAGGGCTCAAGAGGTGAGGAGCTCTGCCTGAGCACTGTTGGCTGAGAGATCATGTAATAGCAGGGGAAACAAGATGTGTGCACGAGCGGTGCTGTTCAGAATCTTAAAAGTGATGATGGACTGAATGTCAGTCACTTACACGAAAAGCCACAACCCGTTTTCCTTATCATATTCACAAAAAAATTGTGGAAACTTCATATTTGCAATCTCCAAGTCCAACCTTATCATACAGGGACTATCACACTGAATAAATCAGAACTGTTTAAAACCCCATAGGCTGTTCGCACAACTCAAGGCCACCTGTTCTTGGTTCTGGTGCCTTTCTGCGACTTGCTGTAAACACAACATTCCCAAGGTCAGCAGCTATAAGACTTGGTGACATGGCTGCTCTCAGTTATGTGCAGTCGTAGTCAGATTACATTACTGCTCACACAGTGGCCTTGCAGGCCCTCAACAAATAAATGTTCTCTGCAGATAGCAGCTCTACATTCTGGGACACCGCATTTATAAAGCAGTCACTTCTTCCACACTTACTTTTATGTATGAATATATAATCAAGGAAAGAAAGAAGAAGAACAGTGAAGCAGTTTAAAAGCTACAGTAAGTAATAGAATCTGTGCCACAGGCAGCAGAAAGGCAGTCTTTCCATCCAGGTTTCTGAAGGCTTCATTGTAAGCTTATAACCTGGGAGAGGGAGCCTGTCTGATAAATGCACTGCCCACAAGTAGGCCAGAAACCACTTTATTCTTAACAAGTGAATTCCTAACACTGAAATTAATTCTGCAGCAGATAGACATTTAGACTATGATTTCACTGAAGAGCTAACACAAGAGAGTGGTCACACCACTAACTACACCTTCAGCAGAACAGAACAATCATTCAGCAATTTCCTAAAGTGCAACTAACTCAAGTTAAAAACACCATCACGCTTAAAGAAAATGTTTTTATATGTAATTCTACTCAGACTTGAGTTCGGATATAACCTAACTCTCAACCCAGAGTAAAAAAAAGCCAGGACCAACCTGTGCTAATCTTTTTATTTGCAGAACATCAAATTTCACTCGTTTGTGCTAGCTGCTATATTGTGAACTGAATATGGAGTCTGCCAACTCTTTGTGCTGCTCCCAAGACAGGGGGCACCAGCTAGAAGATCCTGGTGACATATGCAAGATCCTTTTTTACTTTCCTGATGAATCTTTCTTTCATATCTCACCTGAAACAGTCAGTTGAAACTCTGTGCAGATAGTTTGAAGCCTTCAAAAAGACATCTCATATGTGTGCTAATTAAAGTGGCCTTTTCCAGTTGAACAGTTTAGCATCTAGGAGACCTGAAGAGGAGCGTTCTGTTAGTAAAATAATTATAACGTGAAGTTTCATAAGCTGGAAGTAAAAACAGGGAGTAGACTTATACCTAGCCTAAGAATTCCATAGTAAATGTTCAAGATTAAGTATCATATGCATATGCTCCATCAATGCCCTGATTGACTTGCCAAAATATCTAACCAACCGTTATCTTGTTCAGTCTGATCTGGTATGAGTACTGGGTCCCAGTGCATATGTTGCAGGCTTGATTGGCACTGTAAAGCTGGCAAATGGATCCAGTCAGATTCATAAGCACTATCTTTCTGACTCCAGAGCATCTGTATACTGTGGGCAGAATGTTCAAGGAACATGCAAACTACTTCTGCATCCAAACGGGAAGAAAGATCCATGCCAGTTTAACATGTGGTTTGTGAAATGCAAATTAAAATAAAAAGTTGAAGATGGGCTTCTGGTTCTGAAGCACCCTGGTGAACGCAAAGATATCTGAAAGGGACCTTTTTGTTATTAGATCCAAACACTCCCATTATAGCAATCATTTTATCTAGTCCTGAAGAGTGCATGGAGCTTTGTCTTCCTGGGAAGGATGTTCTAGATCCTTGCCAGTCTATTGCTTGTCTGTATGGCTTTTTTATCACCAGAAAATTTTAACCCGTTGCTGGTGCCACTCATTAATGAGGTTATCAGAGAAAATCAGACCCTTGGAAACAGTGCTAACAAACTTCCTCCAGCCTACTGCTGTTGTTCATCACTACTCATGTCCATCTGCCTTGCATACGTCTATTTATTCATTTTCAATTTACCTTTCGATGGCTGGCCTCTCTAATCTCACTGACAATTTTACATTTGACACAGTTATCCGCTGCTTCACATAAATGTAATTAACATGTCCTGTGTTGAATCTGTGTAGAAAACGCATTATCACATCCCTCTTGCCAAATCTACTTTTGGTCATTTCTTGTCATATTTCACCAATTTTCTCTTACCCCTTACATCTCTAAAGAGCTTTCCTTCCCAATTTGTTCTAACATCTTATATGCAGACAAAACAGCAAGTTTGCACTTGCCTGAATCATGTTCTCTATTGAAAATATCACTATTACTTTTTCTATTCTCTAACCATATAGTAACATGAAAAGATTTGTTGAAAATATACACTATCAAATTTGTAGGCTCGTAGGGCATTTCTATCAAAATCGGTGGTAAGTATCTGTACCTATTTTCTTTGCATTATCCTCTAGCTTTGCCCTGCTAGTTTATATCACAGTCCTGTTTTGAAAAGTAAAAAATTATTTGTGCTACCAAAGGCATCATGCCAAAACTCTTATTTTCTTCCTACTGTATGGGACCCCGGGTATTTCAGTTCTCTTTTGACTTGTATTGCTGGAGAACCTTTTATTATTTTAATGTATTTCTCAAATCCTTTCTTGTCCCTGCACTTTTTGACCTCTTAAAAAGTATTTCTTTGCTAATCAGCCCTTCTTCCTTTCTGAATATGCTGTCTGCTTGTTCTGAAGTGCCCTTTGTGAAGTAGTCAGCCAGCCAGCAGATCTGTAGCCTGCAGGTTTTTTAACCCCTGTATTGTTTGGAATATAAATTCTAGACAGTTTTACCTCCATTGACTGGAAGGAATTTAAATCTTCCTTCACATGTGAGTCCTGGTGTCCTCAGCCTGATTGTTAACACTGTGCAATTTCTTCAGTTTATCAAAATTTGGTCTTTTGAAAAAGAATAAATGTTTTAATAAAATTTTCTTTATCTTTCCATGCATTTTTCTCATCTATGAATACAAAATGAATCATGCCTTTAGCATACAAGATTATTTTTCACAGCCAGTATTTCTGTGACAGCCTTGCAACTTACAAGTGCCAGCTCTCAGAACACCTCCTCTTGATTCATGGACAGTTTGACCAACAAAATTAAGGAATCTTTCATAAGCAATCATCTGTGTTCTGAAGGATTTGGCATTGCAAATCATTGGCTCGCAGGTAGCTCAGCAGTGTACTTTAATATTGAGGGGAACCATGAACTAAGGGGAATGACTCAGCCGTCACACTGAGGAACTCCTCTATTTTCTAGGCTGTTTGCTGGAGCTTTTTATTTCTAATAGTGTACCACAGATTAGGCATTTTGTTGTCAGAAAGAGAATGTAGGTGGTGCTATTTTAGTCTGTTTGCACTGATTTTAAAGCTGACAATTAGTGTTTTGAGAGTTTTATAACTATTTCAGCTTTTCAACACCTGAAGTGGAATCTTCTCCCTCTTTGTGAGAGCCATAAACTTAATTATGAGCAAAAAAACTTAATTAAAATTCATTAGTTTATTTTTTATTATTATTTGTGTCTTGACTGGACAAAATCTTTCTAAAATACTACTGAAATTCTTAATTTGATAAAAGCACCCTGTTAGTCATCAATGGGTAAGTGGTTCAAAGTGGTGACTTCAAATATTGACAAAAACTTTTCACTACATTTGTGTGTGTAAACTTTTATAAGAGTATCACAAATCTACAAAATTTCAATTAACCTTCATTCATATACATGCAACAATGCATTTGTTTCTAAAGCCATGAATATTTGCAGTAAATGAGGGGTAAGGAAGCACCAAATACTTCCTCAGAGATCAGTTAAATTAAAAATAAAATGAGCTCCTCAGATGGTCATCTTAGAGAATCTCAGTGAGATGAATTTAAAACAAATTTAACTCTTCAATTATGTTTAACTTTACTAGCTAGTACTCGTTAAAACATTATCTACCAACTCTTCCCTCTATAATTCAGGATGCATAGGTAAATTATGAATTAATAGTATGCGTTAATTTTATGGAAATTAAAATAATCTCTTTTCCACCTGAAAACAGGCCTCTATAAAATGCATGTAAAAGGCTACTGAAGTCTGATTCTTCACTGCTTTCCTTGGTGTAGCTGTTCAAAACAGGTGTAAAGTACGAAATCAGCATGATAACATTTAGTATTGCCTTTGCACTCTCTGCATAGTTGATCCCCCAAGACGCAAGGATTTGGATAATTTGGGCTGTAGAAGATAGGGATGAGTTAAAAAGGTATCTTTTTCTCTGAGAGTGAACACAAGGGAGAATCCGTAAGTTAAAAACCAAAGACTTCTTTAAAGAGATTGGTGGTCAATAGCTGCCAAATAGTATCATATAGATTTCATGTGCATTTTTTGCAACTAGGTTGTAACTAATTCTATAAACCAAAATGAAAATGAAAATAGAAAGTTAAAAAAAATCTTTATCAAACACCAGATAATCCGCTGCATGAAGGAAAGGTCTAGTAACGTGAGCATCAGCCCTGCTTTTTCCCTGTTCTTTACATCAGGAAAAAATCCCAGCCAGTGTCGGGCTAGCTATGATCCATCTACCTTTGCAGTCCTCCTCCCATTCCCTTGTGACCATGACTGTTTTACAGCACTGGAGCTGAAGGTAATCAGTTTAGCACATGAATAAGATTTGATTATTTTTGTTTTACATAGGCTATAAACCTGTCCAATCTGTTTTAAAAATCCTTTCAGTGTTCAATTGGCTTAGCTTTCACTGAATTGAATTCACTCCCTGAAATATATTAAGAACTGGGGTTAGAACAGGGGAGTAATTTTTATTTTTTCACTTTTAAATTCAAAGTTCTTGCTTTCTTGGAATAATTCTTTGTTAGAAACATGAGGATTTGGTACAGAGTTTCCCATCAGCATTGTCGCTGAGATTTTTAACCAAGTACCAACCTAATATTACTTCAGTGGATTATGTATGATATTATTCTTCTTTGCAGTTTGGTCGTGGTCTCTTGCTGACTGGCACTAGTGGACAGGTTACACGCAGCAGCTGCTGGTTTGGCAACTGGTTCTGTTCTAGGAGATGGTAACTGCAGGGCAATGCATGCCCAATAAAACAAGATAAAATTGTCAGGGGATTCCTAAACAAGAGCCTACTATATTGAAAAAGAGGCAGTTTCTAAATAAACTCTGAAAGGTTTTTAGCAGCCAGGATGCAAGTGGAAGCTGTCTTCCTTTGGAAGTTTACATAATCATTTAATTTAATCCTTCCTGCGGTGTTTCCTAGCCACTGCTTTAGTTCTTTGATCATAATATGCCAGGACAAATGTCAGGAAATATGAATCCACAAAGTGATGTAAATCTCGTTCGCTATTGGAGATGTGACTATGAGCATTATCTTCATGATATTTTCTTTCTCATGTATTTATTTCTGCTCTGGTTTTTTTCCACTTCTGTGCTGATAGAGGAAAGAAATGGCTTTCAAGCTAAAAAACAAATCTAGTATTCTGACCCTGTCTAAGAGATACTGTAGCTCGCATTTCAAGGTGAGTACAAGCCTGGGTATTATCTGTAAGATATGTTATCGTGTGGTATTAGTAATAAGCCATGGCTTTTGGCCTTCATATAGTCCTGCACTTGCTTCAGCTCCATCATCAGCAGGTGTGATGAGACCTACATGTATGTTTCTGTCTCACAGCAGTCAAACATCATCACTCAAATATGGCCATTTCTTCCCTTTCAGTAGTTTTATGGCCTTATAGGCTTTATGAGTTAGACTGAATGAAAAATAAAGTCTTGAAAATGATACATCTTTGTCAACAAATACACAGACATTAGTATCAAATAAAACTTGGACATAAAGACTTCTTTGGTTCTTTAAAACTTTGCATTTACTTATTCAAAAACATAAAAAAGAGAAAGAAATTAAGAAGTATTCTATCACTGTGGTAGCACATATTTTACATCCATTTGGCATTTCATGTGATTACATAGCACAGTTGAGGTCATTACACTACAGGGAAAATAATGGTGACATGTAGAAGACAGTGAACCAAAGAAGAAAATGTTTTGTTACCGCTAATATTTTGGTGCCTATTGGGTAGGAGGTTTTCTGTCAGCGAAGTCGTAGCTTGCTTTTAATTAATGTTGCATTACTCTTCTTAATAAAAGCATCTATTTAAGATATTGTTAATAACAACATCTATTTAAGACATTAAGTCTCTAGCATTCATTTAATGGAAGCATTCCAACACCATCTATTATATGTTCCCAGTTAAATTAGCATGATGGTCTTTTAATGGATGTTTTAATAGACATTATTAACCAGAATATTATAAAATTAAAACTGAACTCAGTGGGTTCTTTGAGTTCCTGTTGTAATGTTCTGTGAAGTCACTGATTCTGAAGAATGACAGACTATATACTTTTAATTTAATTCAATGGCATTTGGCAAGAGCTAAAACATTAACATGCATTTATATGGCAGAAGACAAATATTTACTGAATTAAGATAAGGCTGATCTAAAAACTAACTTACACTTTTATCCTGTGGGTCAAACTCTGTAAGAAGAGGTTCTTTATAAACATTTGGGTACCAACAGCCATGGTCATGCTTTTTCTCCCCTGCTGATGCGTGTGATGTGTTGAATTTCCTGCTGAAATCAGCTCTGAAAATAATTGGGAGCCCATTTCTTCAGAGAAAGAAACATCCTTTTTATAAACTACCATTTCCCATATTTTTCAAAAACCTCATTTGCTCTTGTTAGTTTGTGAAACTACACAGTGGGTGTGCATAGTAAGTCTCAATTCCAGCTGGGCTACTTCTACACCAGATTCAAACTGCAAAGTATTGTAAAACTCAATAGAACACAGATCTGCCTATTAAGCCCTTCTTTTGGTCAGCAAACATTTAGTACAGAGGCAGCAGAATGTGAACTTTCTCCTTATTGATTTTCTATCTGTGAGCCACTTTCCTGAAAGTACATATTTCATCCATGGAAAACATTACTGTCCTCATCAATGAGGAAGGCCGTTGGTCATCATCTTTTGATTTCAGCAGCAACTACAATTAATTCCCATTTTGTCTTCTGATCTTCTTCATTCTGATGTGGGAATGTGGCAGAGAAGACACCAGTCATACGTCTAAAAACCTCAGACAATAGTGGTTTGTATAACCAATTAGCTGACATTTTGAATATGTCTTTATCTCTTACATTTGAGTGTACCTTTTTGTGGAACTCTCCGAGTTTCTGAGTGCTACATAACCAACCCTCCACAAAGCATTGTATAATATCTCAGGATTAGCTGAAAACTTCTCTTCTAACTAAATGACTTGAATCACCAGCATTTTCTCTGAAATCCTAATGGTCTTCTTTGTATACAAATCTGTCGTTTCACACAACAGACAAAGCTGGCAAACCTAATATGAATTTCCCATTGGACTTGTTTGAGAGTAGACATCCACCCTTCACTGAAGAAGGACTAAGCAAATCCCTTCCCATCTCCCAGAAAGACTTGTCAGAAAGTGCAAATGAAAATTTCCACTTTTCGTGTCGCTTTCTTCCTACCTGTATATATCCATCTGGGCACTTTGTTATGCCCATATATGAACAAACGGTGTTTGCAGGTTGATCTGCGTGCTTTTAGAAAATATGTGCAATAAGCAAACAGGCAACAAAATGATGCAGTTATAGCCTGGAAATGGCAAGGCAAACATATACATTGAGAAGACAAAGGGTTTTGTTGCGCTTTTCAAGCAGTCAACTTTTTAAAGGTATGTGCCTAAAATAATTATTTGATAAGTGGGAGGAACATTTTTCCTGTAACAGTGAAGTTTACACTGCATTCACTAATGTTGTGCAGAGAAGCTTTTGTTGAAAGAACCTGCCGGGAGGTTCTTTCAAGAAAAGAAGATGCTTTTACTTATAATCTCCAGATTCCCAAAATGCAACGGGGTACAAACACACGTGAAAGCAGAATTTATAACAATATGAGAAAAAGCTGCGAATGCCTGCTGTGCTGAGCTGGTTTGATTATACCGTAAAGCCCTTAAAAACCAAGTTTAACATGTCTTTTGGGAGAAAAAGGAAAGTTAAAATAGGCCTTCATAATAAGCCTATATGAGATAGGAAGAAGCTGGTTACCACACGTGCCAGTTTGCCTGTGCTTTTTATTTTAGTTTGGATGAAAATCGCTCACACTTGTAAATTCAGGGAGAGAATGAAGTAAACACAAGAGTTCAATATTTCAAATAGATGACGAACTTCTAAATTTCTATTTGCCAGCCTTTTCCCTTAAAAGAAAAACTGCCTTCAGGCAACTTCTGCTGCCCCTGTTATCTGTGGACAATTCCCTCCTCTGTTTTCCAGCCTTGGACCTGGGAATAGAGGGTAGGGCTGTGATTAGGGAAGGCATCAAGGGGGACTGGGGAGCCTGCCTCTACCCATTTCCCGCTCCATGTTTCCTGGCTCCATCTCTGGGACCAGACAGAACATCTCTGCAGTGCCAGGGTGAGTGACAGCCCAGAGCTTCACAGAACTGCCAGCTGGAGTATAAAACCCCTGTTTAGCAAAGCTTTTGATGCTATTCACTTACCAGAAAGGAACGGGTCTATTGAAACTGAGAGGCTGTTCCTGGAACTGCCACATGGCTAAGGACAAGGCAGAGGAGCACAGGGGGTCGGGTACCAGTGCTTCCTCTGCATAGCCCAGAAGTTGAATCCCTCCCATTCAAGATTTGTTTAAATGAAAAATCTTTGCTGGACAAGGGGTGCTGACTTCTTGGCTTGCTGAGCAGGGCACTTGCCTGAAATGCAGATGACCCAGATCCAAATTTCAGTTCCAATTCCAGTCCCAAATTGGATGGAACAGAGACTTGAACTTGCAGCCTCGATTCCCAAGCAAGTGCCACTAACTTAAAACCTAGTAGCTAGAAGAGCTCCTGGGATTTTTTAATTTTAATTTTGTTACAGGGATTCCAAACTGGAGCCCGTAATTGCTTTCAGCTGTAGTTTCACTGACACAAATATATTCCTATAGAATTTGATTTAAAACAGATTGGCATTTTCTGCCAACATCAATGAATCAAGAATATTTTGGGGAGTTACACTGGAGAGAGTATTTATAAGAAGACAAATGGGAAGGGTAAAAGAAGAGAATGGCAGGGGATCAGAGAAAAAGGTAGATAAGCCAAAATAAAGTCCCATTTGGAAGAGAAACAAAAACTTGTCTTCTCTTTTAAAAATATCTCCAAATCTTTCCTGATTGGATGTCTGTCCTGCTTACAGTTACAATGCCAATAGACTTTCTGCTCACCAGTGAGCACCAGATCAGAGAAGGAGCTGTTTATTAATTCACTGAGCTATCAGAGTCACTTTTGAATCCAGAAAGCTCCATTCATAGCTGCAAAACCACCAGAGCCCAGTTTAGGATCAAGACCCTTGACGTCTACTGTAGCCAGGAAAGCCTTCTCTTTCCTCACCTTTTTCCTTTTACACTTTCTGAAGTAGAGTTTATTTATGTAAGCGCCCTTTTGTTTTCTATGCTGCCCTCAGGCAGTGCAGGATTCTTTTTTATTGCACTGACATCGTTTTGTCCAGAAGTTTCAAAATCATTTATCAAGGAGACAAAACCTCCTGCGTTGTTCATTTGAGCAGATGTGCTGATGCAGTTGTGCTCCTCAGAATAAGAGATTTAATCTTTTGAGCAAATCACCTGATCTGAGAGAAGAAATCTGCATGTCAGTAGTCTCCAAGCTAAAGAGGTTAAATTTATTAACCATGAGGTAATATAATTTGGTTAGAGTGAAGGAGGACAATACCGAAAGGTATCAGAGCTTTTTTCATCTCTCCCACTTTGTCCGGTTACAGAATAGTCTAAACGTCTAATGTTGCCTGCCTTCCAGCTCTGGGATCTGATGGGTTTGGTGTCAAACTGGCTTCTTGTAAAGTCTGCAGGTCTGGAGCGACGTCCCGCTTCAACTGCAAATAGTGACGTGATCTAAACGGCCATCGTAGAACAAGTGTCAGGGATTCTTGTATCACTAGGAGATGGGCAGGGTCCAGTTCAGCTCCCAGATAACTTGCGGCAAAGTGAAACAATTGCATAGGAACCACAAAGGCCAAGAGGTTAACAACCACTATAGTTACATGCAAACCCAAGGATATGAAAACACCTATGGTCTTCTCAATTGCTTTTTGCAGATTCTGTGCAGACTCCTTAGGAGTGTATGAATTCTAGACCCAATTAACACGATGATAACCAAAACAGAGGCATAAGAACAAGTCATCGAACCGGTGAAGAAAGCCTTAAGCCAGGCAAAAAACAGGAGTTCTAAATCACCGGAAAGCAGACACATTTACTGAGACGTAACAAGAGAGGTATAGGAGAAAATCTTATGTGAAAGCAGTTGACAGAAACATAAAACTGGGCCTTCTGGTGTGAAAATGAGTTGAAAAGATCTATCTTTTCATATAAAGCAATCCCACCAGTGCAGCATATGGAAGAATGTGTGGCACGTTCATGCCAAACTACTAAATTACACAAAGAAGCTGCTGCACCTAAGCAAATCCAGTGCATGACAGTGAGATGATGACGCTACCAGAGAGGATAAGGTGTGCCCTGGGAAGGCCTCCTGGGAAATTTCCAGAACATACATAGTCATCCTGAGGATTATCAGCTGAAATCCCCTTACTGGATTTTAGACAAGGATTCAATTTCAGCTACCTGTTCTGTACTGCCCTGTACAGGATAGTATTTTGGGAAGAGTGAAACAGTTTTCTGACTGCTCAAGGAAGATATCACTGTTGCTACTATTTTCTACTAGTCCTCTGTTTTGTTTAGAAGCTGCTGTAGCTTTTACTAAAGGTCTTACAATACTGGCTGTTCAGCGTTTACCTTAAAATAATGAATACAACAGCAGGGAAAAGATATTCTGTGTCTTTGGAGCTGTCATATAAGGTCATATGACTTTTTGTTCGTCTTTCCTTTCCTTTCTAATAATAATTCGTTAATAGTTCAGTAAATGTAAATTCCTGTGTATTGGCATTGTGACTGGATTGCAGAGGATTTGAGGGTCTTTAGTACTGCCAGCTGCAACTATTCAAACAAAGATATGAAACCCTAAATCCCAAAAGACTGGTTTGAAAATGAAATTAAAATAAAATACATGAATTTGTGGATCATACTTGCTCCTGTGTTATTTGACATTTGAGTGCTGTTTTTTTCAGCTTTTACTACGTAATGTTTTTAAGCTAGCCACAAATGTAAAACAAGTAAAAAAAAAATCCGAAATGTTCTTGAAATCCAGAGGCTCAGATTAGAGCTAGGAATAGTGCTCAAAGTCAAGAGAAATTGAGTTGACAGAGGCAGAATTTTAATTTCCATTTGGTGTTTTACGATGCGTAAATTACAATACCAACGTATACCATTTTTTAAAAACTGTGCATTTGAAAGATAACAAATAAATGAATGTGGTATATTAATTTTAATTTGGAATGTAGTTTAAACTGCATGACTTTTCATATTGCATCATTGCACATAACTTCTTTACAGAACAACTTGTTTTCTGCAATGACAGTATGCATATTTTGGGTGACAGCCATTATTAAACTGGCTTACAAATTTTGACTGCGAAAAAGAGAGCATCTGAATTCTGTAAATATATATCCAGTTACCTAAATCCCAGCTACATTACATTGATTCTGCCATTTCTTCTTCTGATTTGAAAGAGAAAGATCTGCTTTAAAAGACAGGCAGACTGACTTTCAAACTACAAGCTATGAATTATTGAAAACCAAAAATGGCAGAAAAGAAGACTGAAATCATGGTGGAATCAAAAAGAGAGGCATATGCAGAACAAACATCAGAAACATATGGATGCCAATGCAAAACAGTTATGCTAAACATGTTCTAGTGATATAATATGACTGGTATTCTAATAACAGCAAACATCTGAGAGTTAGCATATGAGCAGGACATTTTGTGGTTCTAGCCCAACCTAGGAGCTACTGACAGCTGCTGGGAAAGGCTTCATGCAAATCAGTTTTTAAAACTGAATCTTTTCTGATCGGTGTTTATGTTATATCCGTTATCGCAGATACTGTTTGAGGAGGGCACAGCCCTGATGTGAATGTGATCTCTAAGCCTCTTACCGAAGACACTGAGTGATGCAGTGGGGTTAGGCTCACTCTCCCAAGCCCAGAAGCAGCAGGACAGTCTACCACCTGGAGCCATGCATACACCCTACAAACCCAACCTCAACAAAACTGCACTAGTCAGGGCATCCTGGCAAGGACATAGCTATACTATGGAAACCTGAATCTACAGTGTCATCAGTGCCCTCCTCCACCTCCCTACCATCTTGTATCTCCAGTACAGTTCCATTGGGAATCTGCCATTTTCAGTTCAGTTTTCTTTCTTCAATTAGTTAGAGATCGAGCATCAGTAAGAGCACTGTGGATGTCTATTCTCAGGTAAATTTGACCCTGTGTAAAACTGTGGCTCTCTGCCACTACATGATGACCTTTCTCTAAGCACACGTCTCTATGTTTGGAACACAGGTTCCAACTCTTCCTTAGTTTTAACAGCAAACTGTTTCTGCCAAGATAACAGCCAACCTGAATCCTTGAGTTGTGAAAACAAGTGAAACCAGTTTTACAAACACAGAGCTTTTTGCTGCTACGGGCACTGGTTTCGTGCCTATCTACATTTGGGCTTCTTTGGATCTTAGGAAAAAACAGTAAATTTGCTTTAAAGTACAATAATACAGACATAAAATTAATTCTTTTTTTTAATATAAGCATTGATATAAAGCTGAACGATGCATTAACAGTATCTGTCAAGGGGATATCAAAAAATATAAAGGCAATTTCTAGAAAGGAACCTGAGATTCCGCAGCTTCTGAGTAGCCACAGAGGCTGACATTAAATTAGGCTGCTAGAACAGTATGTTCAAGTGAAGGGTCAGTATTCTTGGGGTCAATGCCATCAAGTGAATATATAAAGAACTAGAAGCCAATTAAGGCATTTAACTAAAAGGTTTGAATTTGAGAACTTAGGATAGTCATAGATCAAACTAGCTTCACACTCCTGAATTAGTTCTAATTGGAGAAGTGTAGGTTCTACTAAACCCGCCTTGAGATCATTAAAATGTCCAAACAGAAAACAGTTAAGAACATGTCCCAAAACCATCAGTCATCTTGTAAGCAATGGATTTTTGAGCAGTTCAGTAATGGAAGATTTAGGCTAAATAATGCGATCTGTATAGAGTGAGTCACGTACAGGAAGACTAGTTCAAATGCAATTTAAATATTACACGCAGTGTTAAGGAAGAAAAAATGGGGGAAGTAATTTAGAGAACCGGGAGTAAAATGATACAGTTAAATACAAACAAGGCATGAAAATGATATTAAGAAAACCCCAACGAACAAAAACCCTGTACTCCCACAGCCAAACATATCTCTCACATTATGAAGAACAAAGGCCAGAAAAGCTCTGAATTGCCTTCATTTAAATGATAATATCCACATTTACATGCCAATTAAAAACAGATATGGGTTCAGTTATGAAGAAGTGGAAACAGAACTGGTCATAAGCATCCTCAGACTTCAGATTCCCTGGGTTCTTTCACCAAGAACTCCATTTTACAAATTCTAAGTCACAGAAGTCCCAGATTCCCATGGTATCTGCGGAGAGATCTTGGTACACCATTATCAGCATAGTTGTATGTCAGTGCAATTGATTACATGATTCAAATCAGAATGTACTTCTGGAAACCTTCCCAGAGGTTTATATTAGTGGATTCTTACTCTTCTACTTTAGGACTATAACATTATACAATGCATTAAGGCTGAAGGCACAGAGCAAAGAAAAGGTTTAATTACAGATCCTGTGTGGAACATTATAAACATTATGGCAAGGATAAAAAAGTCAAGATAAGAAACCAAAAATGAAGAAAAATACTGATGAGAAAATCACCTTAGAAATGACATCCTGAGGCAGAAGATATTGATGGTGATTAATAATAATATTCAATCTCAGATAGTGCTGATGGTTCCACTAAGAGCTGCAGATATTATGTTTATCATTATATTAGTCACTTCTCTGCAGCTTATTAGGAAAATTCTAATTCAGTTGACTCTCCAACTCTGGCTCAAGTGGTATCATCTGAAGGCAAAGATTACCCTGCTATACTTTCTATCATGGAAGAATGCATGTGATGTATTTTTTCACTACAAGAATAAATATACACAATTTTCAGGAGGAAAAGCACTATAGAAGGAACTGTTACTGAAATTGTATTAAAAACATAGTTGTAGAAAGCGAGACTCTTTCATATTTTAAGGTTGCTTCAGGGTATTCCAGCAACCCCTTGAAGTTAAAAAGAATTATATCAGAAAGAGCCTTTTTCATCTTTTTCCCAAACAGCACAAACCCCAATTCCAAAACAAACTTCAAATTCACAGTATGTTCTCCATGCCAAGAGCCTCTTCATTGCTATTCTAGCTTTACTAATGCTATACTAGTCTTACTATTTAATTTACTTTATACTATACTGCTACAGTATATATACTTTATACTATGTTACTACTGCTATACTAGCTTTGCTACTTCATTTACTTTTTTATTTTAATGTATACACTATTTTTGTTTTATTTTACATAATGCACTATTTTATTTTACTTTTGTATTAATTTAACATTTTATTTTTACTACTGTTATATTAGCTTTACTACTCTATACAAGCTTTACTACTGCTATAGTAGCTTTCCTACTGCTGTAGTAGAGGTAAGCATACTAGACAGCATAGAGATCATAACTCTTCGTTGTAGAAAATTGTATTCATTGTATGAATCTGTGCACAACACCTTGGAAAGGAAGTTTCCAATGAATTATGAGAAGATAGAAAGAATAAGCAAGGAAAAGGTGCTGAGATATCTATTCCAAGGTTGGATTACATGAATGAACATAAAAAGCCTAAGTATAAACCCAGATCTACATCAAGAGTTGTATAGAAGATACTATATATTGTTTTGCAGAAGTGATTAATGGACTACAACAAGAGTTGTATATATATGCTATACATATTTTGTAAAGGTGATTGACGGACTAAGTCTATCCTGTCTTTGGAAGCAGGACCTTGATGCACACTGAAGCTTCCATCCAATGTGTGTGCGCCAGCTGCATCCACATTGCTGCAATCTGTAGAATGCGTCAAGGAGGCACATTGTGTCCCACATTGGTTTCCCCTCACTACAAAATCTTTGTAGTTACAGATCATTATAGACTATTATCCTGCATTTATTGACACTCAATATCTGTTTCAAACATATGCTGTAATTGTCCCAAATACAGGGGTGCTCTCTGCTTCCCAAAGCCCATAGCGCATCACAGGCACTCTGAACCTGCTCTGCAGACATCTTGCCTGTGAGTGGTCATTCATTTCCACTCCTCCACCAGAAGAACCAGGACAGAATCTGTTAAGCAAGTTCTAACCTCCTACCAGGGTTACCAGTCTACTGTCTGCTGTCTGGCAACACTGAACAAACAAAGCTAACTCCAGCTAGTGGAACAACATCCCTCTCCAGGCCTCAAACAGCTGAAAGCAGGTTTTCAGGATGACAGTGAATTTTAGGACAAGAATAATCACATTTGCCGAATGTTTGGCATACTCCTCTAAATCTCCTGATCCAAGAAGGAAGTCATTAGCCCTTCAAGCTTAGTCATTCTTGACCATTAGTTTGAGCTAGGAGAACCTTCTGTCAAGATCATAGAGATGCACAAAGACCTGTATATCATCCATGACTGAATGATTTCAGAGGATCCCTATACTCCTCCAGCACCAGGCACAGCTCCCCCAGCTTTCCAGAGCCATAAAAGGTATTCGTATCACCAGCTGACCACTGCCCTAGGAGATACAGCTCTATAACAGGAGGGATGGTTGGGGCCCCTCAAAGGTTGGCTCACGGCCTCCCTGACACTGATTTCAGGAAGCAGGGGTGGGAAGCTGCCCTATTTTCGGCTGGATGCCAGGATGGGCATGCACATATGCAGCTTTTTGGTTCTTCTATTTATAGTTGTGACTTTGAACCACGATCATGAATCAGCAGTGTGTCATTGAAGCAAAGGCCAACTATATCCTTGGCTGTATTAGCAAGAGAAAAGCCAGGAGGTCAAGCGAAGGAATCTTTCCCTTCTATTCAGTACTTGCAAGACCACGTCTGGAGCACCACATCAGTTTGGGGTGTTGCAGTACAAGGACGACACTGACACCCTGGAGTGAGGCCAGTGGAGGGCCACCTAGATGTTTATGGAACCTTCATCCTTCAAGACACTCAGAGCTTGACTGAACAAAGTCCTTAGGTGTCCTATCTGGATCTGCTTTGAGTATGTGGTTAGAGCAGATGACTCCTAAGAGTCTCTCCCAACTGAAGTTGTTTCGTAAATCCATGGCTACATGTTATTAGTAGCAAACCTTCATGACTATGAAATCTAGCACCTGGATGCATCAAATCTTTTTTTCTCACATAGCTCTCTAACCAGCACCGGAAATAGGAACAGAAGATCAAATGGATCGTCTGTATGCTACAAATAGAACTCTGTAGTACGGCAGTGACGGTTAGAGGTCCTTCCGTAAGGGTACACAGGTTGCTGGGATCCTTCTGGAGGCCTATAAGCTGGCCAGACATGGTATGATAGCATCCGTCGTGAAGACAGCCAAAACATGCCAAAAAGCATTAGCTAGTCTCTGTACTCTTGCTATGAGATGCTTTTTCTAGGACAGGCCCTGAATGTCTTCACGAACATGTAGGCAGTACAGAAAGTCAGTGGACTGTGAGTCAGTGGGAAAACCTGGGAGTGTGAAAACACAACAATATTTAAATACCCACAGTATGTTTTGCCAGAACATTCTTCATGTTCTGATCAACACTAGAGGGTGAGCGCTTTTTTTCAGGGCTGCTCTGCCAACAATAGCGTGAGGCTGCCCAGCTCCAGACACAGGTGACTCTATTGCCATTGTGACTCCTGTGATCTATCGCAGTCAGCCTGCAGAGTACAGTGTGTCACAGTAAACGAGCCATTCGATTGTAATTAAACTGGCAATTAAGCTGTAAATAACTTCAGCAAATAACCTTTTTTCCTCAAAGAAAACTATCAAGGTTTTTTTAGGAGAAATGACTGCAGGAAAAATCAAACAAGTTCTATTTAAATTAGAGTACAAGGCAAGGCAAACTAATATAAATCTTTTGGAAAAAGTCAAACGTAGACATTTTTATGAACCCCTGGAAGACAAAAATGGCATGACCAGTTTCCTTTAAAAAATCAATTTGTTCAGACGTAAAGCTTAATAACTTTCAGAGGGGAAGCCAAACTGAAGAGTTAGTTAATAAAAAAGCCTTACCATTGAACAGGGCTTTTTAAACTTAGGAGGAATGACTGTTGCACTAATAAATCCCTGAGGTTATTCTGCAGATACCTTCACATTTATGAAGGAATAATGATGATAATGCCTTTCTGTGATTATGGTGGAGAAAGTGTGGGTCATCGATTCCAGCAGAAGGAAGAAAGTTAAGGCATGAAGAAGTCCACTGTAAGTCTCAGAATAACTTAATCTAGGTTCTCATCTTTAGAAAGAACATTTTAATTTAGAGTTCCAACATCAAAGACCATATGAAATCACCATTTCTTTGAAAATCCACACTTAAGGACAAGAAGATACTGGCCAAAATCCTTAAACTAATTAGGACCAAACACTCCTCTGGGCTGAACTTTTCCTTAGGATCAAATTACTGAGCTTAAGCTAGCAAGCTCTTAGTCTGGTATCAGTGTGGGCAAGGATGAGCTTCTAGGGATGAGAATCTTTATACTTTATTATCTCCATCCCCAATTGCTTTCTAGTCTGTTTTGATTCTTTTTTTAAACTTTTTTTCTTCTATCCACTAAATAGCATTCCTGACCAGCTACTTCTGTTCACATATACACAAGAATTAAAAACAAACCAACTTGGTGCATTTTCCATTCCTCGGCAGGGAACAATCTATTACTGTACTTCATCATCAGTCATAATTCTGTCTGCAGCCCTTACTTCCATCCCTAAAAGTACCAATCCTGATTCTTGCAGAGACAGGTCTATTGGACAAGGCCAAAGAGGATGATTGTGACTGTCCACATCATTTCTCACTTAGGATTTGCAATGTTATCACAAAATATATTCCCAGGAAGCAAGGACCCAGAAGAAGGAAGGTAAGGGGACAGACAACTAAAGAGGTCAAAATCAAAAAAACGGGAAGGTCGTAGGGGATTCTCATTCACGGATTTATGAGCAGCTGGGGAAGACGATCTTGCCCCAGACTAAGTAAGAACTATTGAGTAAGGAAGAAACTATGTCCCCAGTGTGAAACTGGACTCTCTGTTCCCTTAAAACTTAATAGTTAAACTCAGGACTTGAATTAAAATTATGCACTGCTACATTAACTTTAGGTCTCCGATATGGCTTGATTTATAGAAGATAGCAGTCAGGGAAACTGTGCTTTTAAGACAGCAGGTCTTACTACAGATTTATACCTGTGTAACTGTGAGGAGAATTAGGTTCACTGGGCAGGATTTATTTTTTCTTTGCCTAAGTTTTTAAAAAACTAGAAAGGCCTTTTTTGCATTAACGCATTGTAATGACCAAAAATTCAGCTTTGACTTGGATAAATATCTATCAAGGTCTGCAGAAGAGACATTAACATTGACCTTATCATCTTAACAACACTGTTACAGTTGGAGAGCTCTATTCCCTTCTTATACTTGTGTAATTTGAAGGCTATGGCATATGCCATAGAAAAAGCAACACAGGAAACAAAACAAACCTTTTAGTTTGCAAACAAAACGGTGCTGCTGACAGACAGAACAGCCAGAGGTAACTAGTTTACCATATTCCATACTGGCTAAAACATAGCTGTGAAGAAATCAAAATTAAATATTATTTTCTCCTAATTATATTAATGATATATAATTTCCAATTCATTTAGCCACGTGTTTCGCAAGCTTTAAAGCCCAACAGTACTCTAAACATCAGAATTGTACAGTGACTGCATTTCTGTAAGAGAAGTAAATACATTTTAAAAAAAGGACAGAAAATATTATGAAATGGTGATTACTGTAAAAAAAAAATCCTGATGCTTTTATGGTTTGGCATTTTAAATATAAAATAACTATGGCAATTTCACTGTGCCTTTGAATGAAAAGACTGTGTGAGCCAGACGAAAACAAACTCCCTTGAGAATTACTTATCAGGCTATTGATTTTCAAAAGTATTTTCTGAAATTTAAAATACATCAACTAGTTTTTTCCCTAGTAACTCTATCCCATTTTTTCTTAACATGGATGTTCTTGGCCTACGCTGCATAGTTAGATGGTGGAACCTGCCATGCTTCATGGCCAGGCTGGCTTTCTGGGGGATCTTTGTTACATGTCTGTTGCATGGTGAAGGTTTTGTGGAGATTGCAAATTAGAGACATGAAATTCAGGATGCCTGAAGCCATAAGGTTTTAACTACACTTCAGTGCTATATGCCAATACATATATTATTCACCCTCACTCCACTCTCAGGCTGGTGTCAACATTCACATATTTTGCACTTAACAGGCAATTCATTCGAGTCTCTCCAAATGGAGTTATCCCTATTTTGCATTCGAGACAATGGAATGACAAGGACATCTCTTATGCACATTGTGACAATCATGCGTATCCGTTTGAAGAGACCTTGTTTAAATCTCAGCCCTTTCCTCCCAGGTAACACTGACTGCCATTACGCAGCTCTTCCTCGCACTTTCTGAAAGTCAGCTCCACAAAATTAAATTAGAAATCCCATTCTTTTTATAACACAGCCATCTATACGCTACATATGCTCACCGATGATTAGAAATTATACATGGGGGAAGCCATAATATCTACCACCGTAAGGTAAGATTGGAGACTGATAATACCTGGGCACTCTGAAAGCTAACGGTTCAGTTGTTTGTCATTTTATATAGTATATTCTGCCTGAAAACAAAACCAGGACTCAGTCCAGTTCATCCTATCTGCACTGAAAACACTGTTTTTCTGGATCACCACCCTGAGCACCGCTTTGGTGAAAACTGATTTTCAAAGCGGGGAGGAGGATTAGGGCTGCAGAATTGTCCACCCAAAAGAGAATCCCTGAACTAGGGGCACCATCTACAGGGGAACAGACTGACACTGACTCAGATCTGTCCTCCCGTTGCACAGCTGACATCTGCACAAAGCACATGCACGTTGGTTTGACTACCCTTGAACACTCCCTCGTAAAAGGGTATTTCCGTTTTCATTGTCATTTACGCTGCCACAGTGTCCAGGAGTCCCGGGTACAGAGCAGGAGCTCTCTGTGTTAGCTGCTGTACAAATACAGATTAAAAGAGACCATCTCTGCCTAAACAACTTAGAAGCAGCAGCAGATGTGTACAGATCAAATACAAGAAAACAATGAAATCAAATGACACATAGAGACAAACATCAGTCACTGGACTAACAAGTTTTTTGATTTTACCCTTTGATTTTTAGCTACAATTAAACTAAAAAAAAAACACCAACACTTCTTCTCCACTCCCTCTATCCAACTCACAATCTGACACATTGTTCCAAAACTCATCTTCAAAGACTTACTTCATATGATGCTTTTGGTAGTTGTATACAGCTGAACAGTTACTCCAGTATTTATTCATTTTACTGAAGGTTAATTCTCACTTTTGGGACTTAGCTTTCTCACTTTGCTTTCATGTCTTTCATGTTCTCCTGATGCAGGCTTGGCTTCCTGACTAAGAATGTGCCTTCTACATACATCATCATCACTCAGTATACACTGTGGAAACTTCACTGAAATCAAGGGTGTGATGACAGTGCCCTAAAATGGGATTCCAAGTTCATAATTTTCAGCTGTACTTACCAGAGTGTGCATTCCCAGTCAACTGGGGAAAAAAAACAACCTGTTGAGAGCAGGCATTTTGTTTGCTAAAAGAATTTTCAGAAACATGTGCTTGAACTCATGCGATCGGAACTTCATTTCTCCCATCTCCCTACGCCAAAGCAAATTCCTTTGTCTTCAGGCATAAAAACTATTCTCATAACGAAAAACATGAGGATAGAAAAGAACAAAACAAAGCAAAAACAGGAATAAAATAACATGAAAATGAAGAACAAAGTAAAAGAATCTTTCTGTTAGAAATAGGTACCTGTGATCTTGTGCAACACAAGGGCAGTGAATAACTTCATCATGACAATCACAGTCCAGTCCCTGTTAGTTTACAGTTCTAAACTCTGCCTGATAAGTAAATTAACGTGCCACCAGTATCATTTACTCATTCACCTGCCGCTGATTTTCCCTCATGATTTGCCTGACTTCCCATCTCATACATCTAATTGTGGTGCCTGTGATACTTGGTCACACAAAGGCTGATGGCAGCTTGGGCTCAAAGCCAGAGCCCTGACTGCTGTTTTTGATGTGCTGCTCCTGAATTTGCCTCAGTTCAGTGACTGCCACTCGAGATTCTGCTCTTTATATGCCATAAAACTTGCCAGGACAGGACCGAGAATATTTTGGTTTCACTGGCTGTGGCCCAGGCTTTCTCCTTCTTTATGGAGCAAGTAGGAGTCATTTACCTTCAAAAGCTAGTTTTTATGGCTCACATTGCTTTCTAATCTTGAGGCTTTACCTTGAAGTCATAGTATACACAGAGTGAAAAATAAAAATGGCAAAGACAAACATTGCATCATTTCTAGTCTTGCCTTTTTATTCAGGTTCTTCCCAGATGCTCCTGTATGTCTGGCTCAGTCAAAGTCTAAATTAAAAACAAGGGATATGACGGATATAACAGAGTCTAGTTCTTCATTTGTGCTTAGCAGGATTCCTGATGGAACTTCTGAGTGGTAGATGCTATTTAAAATTCTCTTTTGATGCACTAACACACACTAAAAAAAAAACCCCAAATCAAAATAGGTCTTGGGTTTAGAACAGAATTTCTTCCAGATTTGCATGTTTCTTCTTTTTTCTCATTATAGGATATGTTCTTCTTCCCTGAACACAACTGTGGAAGACATAACAATAATAATAATAATAAATACAATGATCTGTGTTTCATGAGTTTAGTGGCTAGCATTTGGTTAGCACTGCAAGCATTCATCAAATGGCTCCTGAGCTCTTCTAGAACATCCTTGTCCATTCAGGACATGTACGTCATCCCTCAAGTATCACAGCTTCCTATGGTTTAATTAACATCACGACTGGACAGTAACTACCCACTTCCTTGAGGATGCAGCAGTGAAGAAAAACTTGCTCATGACTGGAGACCTCTTTCTGTATGAATAAGCTTTTGGGCCCACAAGGAACTGAAGCAAGCATGCGTGCTAGCAGGAATGAAACTTTTGCAGAAATTTTTCCATTGCAAACTACTAAGCTCAGAAAAGATTAGGTGAAATCTCTCCCACCACCTTCCCAGCCTCTACCACACACGCCCCTTTATTTTTATTTATTTATTTATTAAAATCTAACAGAATAATCATGTATGGACTACTGCAGTGAGAGAGTGAGAAAGTGATGGTACGCTTTTCAGGGCTGCTGCTAAACAGCATTTCTGTTCCTTGCTGTCTGTACACTACGTGAGGGCCATTTGGCTTCAGTGATGTTTCTTGTCTTTACTCAAACACTAAGCCAGGGTATGATGTGTCATGCCTTGTGAATGCCAGACTCCCACAGACTTCTGGTTATGTGGCTGTTAGGAACACAGCATCAAGTCCTCATAATTATTAGCATGGAAATGTGTTGGTTTTTTAACTGATCAGATAAATGACCCTGCAGAAAATAGTCCTTGACATCTATCGCATTGGGAGAGAGAAAACAGCCCCTTTTTTAAATTGTACAGGGTAATCTGGGCACAGGTGACTACTTCTGCACATGCAGTTTAAATTACGGTGGCTCCTCCTTTCCGCAGCTCAGCAAGAGCTGGTATGTGCTTTCCTTTTCCCCTGCATGACCTAATGTGCCCATACATGAAAAACCCATATTGCGACTAACAAACAGACCTAAGAACACATGTCCAGCACCGATGCTATCATAAAACGTGTATTTGAACTGAACTGGAAAAGGGCCGTGATTTTTAGAGGCAAATTCCACCAGAAAAGCGTGGTTGGGGAATGGCAGGATGATGTTCTGTTGAAGGCATAGTAAGTCACTTCTGACACGTGCCTGGGAGCTTCCTGACTTTCTCTGTTACCTGCTAATGATGGGACAGGGGCTCTGCCAACATTTTCTGTTTATCATATTAAGCTATAATTTAGATAACTTTCACTCATGTGTACTAAATGAAAGCAACTAAATGGTTGTGAAATACACATCTACTTCAGTTTTCTTAGAAGAACTGTAATTCAGCAGCAACCTGCACTACCATGCACCAAGCCCAGGCTAGAACCCGTACGTTTGGTATCCTGTGACCAATTAAAGGTTATGGGAAACCCTTACATAAATACCACACTATTATTTTTACAATCTTGCAGATAAAATCACGTTTCCCTCCTGTGCCTTTGTGGGTATAGATTCAACAATAATATATGCTGAGAAACAAAGAATTTCAGTCCGTTGTGTTCTTAAAAGCTAAACTTACATCTAAATCTATTTCCATTTCCCTCTGGAACCTGAGCAGCTTTTTATGTTATATTAAACATTAGACAAATAGGGTAGATCTAATTAAAAGTTGAAGAAATGTGCTTCCCTTAATTGAATTTGTTACAGTTACATTTTGCAGACCAATGTTAATCAAAGCTCCAGTCCAAAGCAGATGGATCAAGGGAATTAAGTTAACCCTTGCGCGTCCTTACCTGAACACCGCGATAACGCTCTGCTCTCGCCTAAGCCACAGTCGCCAATCACGACTCGGCGCTCAGTCGCGACTGCCCGAGGGCCCGCCGCAGCGGGAGGGCCGCGCACCGCCGGGTCGCCGGAACGACCGAGCCCCGGGGGGCAGCGGCAGC
>Ga0065711_1030981_pt1 | contig 30896 bp, 14 predicted proteins | sample Hoacrofraction12_FD_59098 | JGI IMG/M metagenome (GOLD analysis project Ga0065711, IMG submission 59098) | Hoatzin crop microbial communities from Cojedes, Venezuela - Epithelial fraction 12 v2 (version 2) | ecosystem: Host-associated > Birds > Digestive system > Esophagus > Crop | place... | reverse complement strand
AAAAAAAAAAAAAAAAAAAGAAAAAAAAAGAGGGGGGAAAAAAGAAAGCATGTGCTACCTTATCACTTCACTTTTCTTTCTGGAATATTCACATTTCTTCCCATCTTCTTCTAAGTGTTTTAAGGGGCTCTCCCCTATGCTTAAAGACATACAAAAAAGAACTTAAAAAAAGACTATGTAAGAATTTCAGTATGTGAAGATGCAGAAGCTCCCCAGCATTCCTCCTACCACAGACATGCAGAGAGAAGGAAGACCAAGAACTATCCATATATCTTAACAGGTTTGTAATCCTACAGCATTCCTCAAATAAACGAGGCAGGATTTCCCATCTGATACCTTGAATGTTTCATGTAATGCACTTCTAAGGAAACCAATATCTACACAAAGCGAATGATGAAAACAATAGGGTAGTGCACTCCATACACCGTCATTCCCTAAAGATACTACAGATAGCCATGGATATCGTAAACAGGAATCAGCACAGGGGTGCTTATTCAGGGGTATGGTTATGTTGCTGCAAAGTGGAAGGGCTAAACTCACACTGTGCAGCAGCTTGAGGCACCCTAATACTTTCTTCAGAAACCCAGATTTCTGGTTCTCACCTTTCTAAGAAAGCTCGCTGAAACTCCATCACAAATAACCGCAACAAAGAAAAACAGGAAAGAAGTAGAGAGATCATAGATGTGTGCTTATCTCTATGGAGAACACAGTACATGAACCAATAAATGCTCCACTGCAGAGCGATCGTTGCTAAAACCTTGATCTTAAGATGGTATTTTTTTTTGACTTAGAACTCCTACGCTCATTCTGATTGCCTGAAAAATGTCCAACAAATTCCAAAATGTTATAAAATCCTGCACGAATACCAGATGTCCTGTCAGACTGAAAGCTTTTTCCCTATAGCTGGAATTGGAAGCTTTCATGACAATAGTATCTTATAAAACTGACTTCTTGTAGAGAGGACGCAATGCAGTATGTCCTGTTTCATTGTGGAGTAAGGCTTTTACACAACATTTCCCAGTTTTTACAACTTCACTGACAACAACAATTTTAAGTACTTTTTTATCCTTATGTCTAGTTCATTGAGTCATCTGTCATCTGTTACTGAAACCTTGGATTCTTGTGTGTGTCAGCTAAATGTGCAGCTGAACTTCTAAACCGCCATCAGACTATGCTCTGCGTTTCCACCTCTGGCCTGGGCACTGGGCACGTGGGGTGGGGAGCAGGGGCAGAGAAGATCAAGAAAGATTGCCATGCATCTATAGCAGCAGACTACTTAACCACTGCAAATTGCCTCATAGTGGCATAATAGCCAGAACTATTTCCTGAACTCAAATATGTGTAAAAGCTTTAAACTGTCAAAAGTAAGTGAGATTTCCTGTGAACATGAGTAACGCTTACCATTTATTTAGCTAGAAGAGCCGCAATGTTAACCCATCACATGGGCCAAACATTTTCTCGGGCTCCACGGGCTTCGGCAGCTTGCTTTAACCTTGAACATGCTTGGATCTCAAAAAGCATCTTGAAGACATAAGGATAAAGGCAATATAACTTAATCCTTTGCTGTGCCTAGTCTGAGCCAATGTGGAACTACCAAACAGTGCAGACAAGGCTACAGTCTACTTTATATAAGAAGGATAATAGTACAATTAAAATCAGGCTTTACCCAATGGGAAGTAGTCAGAAACTGGGCTTAGTCAATGATAATTAAAGGTGGCTAAAAACAAAGAAATCACTCCAGCTAAAAAGTAACCAGGAGGTAAAATTAGCCAGACTCCATCAACCTTTTTTCTTTGAAAAACAGGAAAGACTGGAAGGACTTCCAGTTTTCACAATGCACTGGCAAGTGGAGACCTTTAGACACATCTGAAAATTAAAGACCAATGGAAGCTCATCTCTAGAAGAAAACTCATCTAACATTTTAAGAAACCCTCTTAGGAGAAAATTCAGTGCACCAGTGGTAGTTGCATCTACAGCATTCTCACAAAGTACAGGCACGCCATACTCATCTGTGCCAGGATCGGCCAATGCTCTTCTACGTGGGCTGTTGAGACATTCTCTTGCCACTTTTAAACTGAAAATGAGCCGTATAAAAAGCAGTTTGTCTAGTACATTGAACGCTTTGGCAAGGCAACAATCAAGAGGCATTTTTCTGTGTATAATGCCCATTAGAAAGGAGGTTAAAAATCTTCTGTAAAGACAAACTTTAATAAGACTTAGACGTTTGTTTTATCTCAACAGGCACAGATACAGACATGCAAGTACCACTTGCCTGATGTTGTAACTGACCTTACAGATTAGCAAGTGACCTAATTGACTAGCAAAACCAAAATAGTGCCAGAACACATAAATATGGACACCAAAAAAACCATACAACATTTTCTGTTTTGCAGTGATAATTCTTTCATGTTAGGTAAGGTTTTAGCCAAGAATATAAACTTACGGGATGGAATGGTCTGGGTGTTATACAGGAATAGAGCTTGGTTAAAATATGGCAGCAATCCAGGAAGAATAAAACATCCCCCTTTTCCTACCGCGATAAGCTGCCTGTTCTATAGGACTGGACCATACCTTGGCATCACTGATCACCTTCATCTAGGTATGGTTACGCACAGCAGTTATCCACAAATCTGTGGCTATTACTCTAGCAACTTTAAATTAAAAACATATCGACAAGTCAGTCGTAAGCACAGTGGTACAAAAGCGGGTGAGCAGTTTTCCTCGAATGTGCATTTCAAATTATGAAAGAAAATGGAGGGAGGACAACTATCATGCAGATGACAGAAAATAAATGCAAAAATACTAGTCACAGAAAGTAAGCACTGTATCTAACCATGGTCTGAGTCTGCCAACCTAGCTGACAAAGTGGTTTCAACGCAGAAACACTGTTGTGCCCACTGCCACCACCACCATAAAGGCTTATTTAGCACTGTTCGGTCCATCACACAACAGAGATGCACACAGTAGATTTGAATGATCTTCTTGGGGTACCAAAAGCAAAGCACTTTTGGCAGCACAGGCCTCAGAGAAAAGCCAGGCTGATGAGCCTGCATGGTTCAGACTGCTGCTGGTCCCCAAGCCTGCTGTGAAACTGCTGTGCCATCCTGCAGTTGGCAGCGTGAACTTGTCTTCCGAAAGACTAATAATAATCTGACAGGATTTTATTAGAAATGGCTGTCAATTCCTACCTGCTTTTCCAGAGACAAAACTCCAAAACCACACTAAATAATTTACGTCTGTGAGGACTGGCAATGAGGGACTGCTTGACTCCCCTCTGTTTAATATTTGTATCTAATTCTAGTTCTGTGTGTTGTATGTAGTGGTTCTTGTTCTTCTCAAACCCTTTTAAGTTCCAAGAACATGTGAACACAAAGTACAAATGGGAATTTGAGAAGCTGAGAGATGCTGAAAAAAAGGCAGAGCACTGAAAGGGAATAGAGCTCCTCTTTCATCCTCAGCCCATAGTGTCAAAAACCTCAATGTTCACTATGCAGTGCGTTGGCTTGCAAGGATTTGTACAATATTTAAAAGAGGGGAAAAAAAAGTACAAGCAAATGGATTAAACTACACAAAAATTATTCTCAGATGGAGCAACCAGATTATCTTCAAGACAGAGGGGAATCCTTGGATATGTCAAAATATATCCAATCAAGACAACAGCCCTCAAACTGCATTAATGGTGACCAGTAGAAGGAGGAACACAGTATCAGTCATTGGCACAATTTAGCTATTACGCAGGAAGCAATAGGACCCAAACTTCAAACAGAAGTTATATAGACAGGTAAGCCTTAATAACAACTTAGCATTAAAGTCATACAAGTGTTTCTGTTAACATCTCGTGTCCCACAATATCTTACCAACTTATGTAGACCTCAGACTTGTTTCGACTTAAATTAGTACAAACTTTGTCCTTGGTTTAAGGAATGACAACCCAAGCATTTTGCAACATTTTTTGATGAGAACTTCACAGCTGAGTTCTGTTCTCCTAGATGAAAGCACACATGCGCTGCTCTTGGCAGAGAAACTGCGCATATGACTCTCATGGCGTATTTCAGCAAAACATTTGAACACTTTCTCTTCTAACAGCTCAGTCAAAACTGCCTCTTTCAAAAGCTACCATAGGCTAGAGTTACCCGGAACAGATTTGCAAACAATCAACACAGGGGCACTGTACCTTCTGTATGGACATCAGGGAGCGTATCGGTGGGATGCTGCACTACAGCGGATCGCCTGTACACCATGTGGATTCTTCCTTTTTCCTCTTCCATTTGCTTTCCTCTTTCCAAAGGCTCAATGAAGTATTCATCCTTATCAGTTCTTATCATTCCAGCCTGGTGAGGAAGAAAGAAAGTGTGCCAATATGTCATTTCAGAGCCTAAAGACCTGGCCTGATGCTTTAAAAACAAGCATCAAGAGGGGCAAAACATAAAACATTCAGCATATTACTGTATTGTAAGACTGAAATTACCGCTGGGTTTCCTTTGCATGGACTTGTTGCCAGAGGTGATATCCCTCTGCACTTTTGGGATGTTCATCTGTCTGAGGCCACTCTCCATAGGCATGAAGATCTTGTATATGTATGAGGTACATCACCCCTTCAAAAACACAGCTAAGACCAAAGTCGTACAGCAGTTTACCATTTGTATGCTATGCACAGGTATTTTGTAACCTAAGCATGGCACACCGTGCACTGCATTCTGCAATGTTCTGCTAATACTTAACCCATATATATTCCAAACCCCTTACGGCTCAGGCCCCTCATTTTATTTCATTAAAATCAGCAGAAACCATATGGTTTCCTACTTAAATGAACACATACTGTTCCATCCTGTAACTATGTAGCTACTGACAGTTCTTCAAAACCCTTTCTCTTTATGCCTTCCGCCTGTAAAAGCTGTGGGACAGGTTTGCAGACAAGGCAGATTTATCCTGGTGATTACCACATTTAAATTCACTGGAGTAAGTCACACCTGTGTAAGTCCAGTTTCAGGGAAGAGACATTCATGCTTAGGAGGAAAAATTTCTTTGCTGGCACTCAAATATAAACCACAGTAAGTAACAGTGAAGGAAATCTGGCAATACACTCAAGGAAACAGTCACTTAAAAAACCTCGCTTATATCTAAGGGCAGCAAGACTAAACTTCTTCCAGCACACCCAGTGAAAGCAAGAACATCATGTAGGGAAAAATGGATACAGAACGTTTGAAAATACTGGAAAACATCAATGGGATACATATTTTGAGGAATCCACAAGTTGTAAGGTTAGCTCTGCTCAGCTAAAAACCAAGGCATGCGAAACGTGTTCTCATCCCACCTGCATCAGTTCCACAGATGAGCTTAGGTCTTGTACTTATATATAATAGGGCAGGATATACCTCCAGTTACAGCAGCCACTTGCTTGCTATCAGCTGAGCGATGCATTGGTTTTTTCCCATAAACCAAAGGAACTCCTACAAGCGAGCTCATTTATTGTAACATTGTAACTGAAGATTTCATTACACTTCAGGTAGGAATTACAGATATGGCTTTGACTGGAACCAGGCACACATACAAAGCATAAACAAAAAAAACAAACTACAAAAAAAACCCAAACAAAAAACCCCAAGGAGACGATCCTGACAGTTCAGCAAACTGCTCCAGGGCCTCCCCAGCCTCGCTGCAGGAGGTACAATTGCAACCCTATACTCCAGCTTTGAATGCCATCAAATGTATTTACGGCAATACTACACAGGTGGTTTTTTTTTTTGTTTTTTTTTTTTTTCAACAAATGGAGATTATCGAAGTCCAAGCTTAGATAACCTGTCAAACGCAAGTACACAGAATTGTGAAGGTATATGACAGAATATAAAAATTAATACTTTAATCAAAATATTCAAAATGTCACGAACAGTATTTCACCACAAGCTTTCCACGCTCTGTGTGTTTTCTTACATTTATACTCAAATTTTCAGTTAATTAACTTTTTCAAATATTGGCTAAATTAGATAAATCTAAATACTACAGTCTTCGTTTTCATGATGTGAGTAGCAGTAATAAGCAGGATTTTTGGTTGGAATAACTTGGGTTAGCATCACAAGTCAGTTTTTCATGCAGCTAGTATACGTAATTAGACTGGGAATTAACAAGTCCCCTTTGCATGTTAATGGCTTATTTGCTCGCCATTTTTCTGAGAAAAACTAAGTTTTGTACCTACAGTTGCTATGTTACTGATGTAGACCTTGTCTTGGCATAAAGATTTTTTTTTAAATAACCTATTTTGTATGAAGCTGTTGCCTGTGAGTTGAAAGTAGGTCTATCCAAATGCAGTGCTCAGTGCAAAAGCAAAGCTTGACTTCACTTTCCAGCTTCAACTTGTATGCTTTATTTGTCTGTGTTAAATCTACACAAAAAGAGCCACAATTATATTTGTAAGAATGGGTGTGCCTTGCTGTAAAAGGAATATAAGAATAATCTGCAAGCAACAAGTACAGTTTCCATTTTCACAGCTCTCCATAAAACACTCTGACAGACCTTACACATTCCAGCCCCTTAAGCCACAACTCATTGTCTGCTCCTCAAAAGCCTCCAAACTTCACAGACACTGATAGCCCGGCTGTATTAATAAGAAACAGTTGCTATTTTAAAAATGTAATTACTAATTAAGAGGAATAGTACCCAAAACAGACATCGCATTTCACCTAATCATCCTAAACTAATCATGCAGTTAACAAGAAAAAAAAACAAACTAATTTACAAATTACTACCACTGAGATAAAAGGTATCGATTCAGGGTGACCTTTTGCCAGCAAACACACCTGGCAGAACAGACCGGCACCTGAACCTACAAAGCACCTGACTTGTTCCTATCTGGCACAATTACTGCAGCACACCCTGGGTCTTTCCGTGGAAGACGCACAGCAGTCTCTTTGTCTTGGCACATGCCTGGAATCACACACAGGATCAGGTCCTGTCCCTTTTCCAAGCTTGATCCCATTTCAATCAGACTGTATCTCATACCACCTTTTTTTTCTTTTAAAACAGCTTTTATGGATGATTTTTTTATACAGGCATAAGATGTATCTCTACTTTTTATCCATCTTCGTAGTAGTAGCTAACTCCACTGATTTCAGTGGATTTGAACTGCATTGAAGAGATTTGCACCCATAATCATGAACAAACGTGACAGAATTTCTCAGCAAAAATTGCAAACGAGCTAAATGGCTGGATTTCCAAACAGTCTTCACCAACACGGGGTTCCTAGAGAGTAACATCTCCTGCAGATCCAGTGTGAGAACAATGATCTGACCTCCAGTACGAGTCGCAACCTCCCCCAGGCACAGCAGAGAAGTTAATTAAAAATACACACTGTCAAATGGCTCACACAGACCAAAGGCTGCACACACAGACCGTTCACCACATGTGGTGATGTGCTTTTTGGAAGAACAGTGTTCCCCACAGTCCCAAGAGAAAGGAATAAATACAGTGGAAATCGGGTAGTTGTGGCTTTGCAGTCAAAGTGCCAAACCTGAAGGGCTGATGAAGGAAGAACACGGATTTAAAAAAAAAAAAAAGAAAAGAAAAAGCAAAAGTGCACATTGGTTATACTAACAAGAATACATTTGGGCTTTATTCAGCATAATTTCTCACTCACGTTGTTCCTCATCCCTCCCACACCTTTCAGCCTAGTTCTTACTCTTTGCTTCATTTGCAGGTATGATTTTGTGCCACCTGAGTGGAAGTGGACTATGTTTCACATGCTTTTGAATAATTAATTTGCCCACACTTTTGAGATACTCACCCTTGCTTTGCTTCACCACTACAGTAAACAGTACAAATATTAACGTGCTCTGTCTGACACTTGATATGTAACAGTTAAAATTACTATAGTGGTGTTATCTCACAAATCATCTTGTAAATTACAGCAAACAATTTTTCCTTTTATTGGAAAATGAGATTCACAATCAACAGGGGCAGTTTTGGTCCATTTTAACAGCCTATGGGCAAGCATGAATGCAGAATCCATCTTGCTTGCCATTCTGACATTCTCCCCCCCCCCATTTCATCAATAAAGAGAGCTTGAAATTTTTCACATGAATGGAGAAAGAGGGCCATAAGCAGGTATTGCATTGCCACGTGATTGTTCACTGTAAACTCTACTGTCAACCAAGCATTTTCTTCCCCACCAGCCAGAGAGAAAAGCAAGCAGGTGTTTAGAGCACATATTTTTAAAGGCTCACTTGGAGAAAAGACTGTGGTGGATTTTCAAGAAAGAAGTATGTAGTGGAAATTTTTTTTCCACAAAAGCACATTTATGGAGCAACACAGAAAAGCATAGCTTGACATCTTAGAATGCTATTAATTTTACTACATTTTCTTATAAATTAACAATGTTCAAAATTTCCATCAACTGAAGGATGTAGTTTGAAATCTCTGCTTCTGTGAAGTTTATCTAGAACTGTCCTCATTTTTATTAAAATGTGAAAATAGGAACACACCAAAACTACCAAAAGCAAAAAGAAGCCTTTATGGCACAGTGGCTGGAAATAAACCCGCCTGTTTTCAGCGCCATTTCAACCTTGACTGAGACTCGGGGGAGTTGGATTAACTTCTCAACTTTCCTACAGACTCCTCCTATTTTTAAAAGGGCAGCAAATTCCCCTTTGAGGGGTGTCCCAATATAAACTTGCTGAAGGGCTGTTTAGCACCTTGTGTGCACCCACCTTGCTGTGTAATATTGAGAGTTGTCTTTAAATGACTCGTGCCCATTAATGCACTTCATCCCTGCAGCTCTTTTCGTCCTCCTCAGTCCAGAAGTAATGATGTATAGCAAACTCAGGGAAAACCTTTCTGCTGAATTAAACCGATGCAGGAGCAAGTCCTGCCAGAGTTCATAACAAAAGGTAACTGGGAGCAAGGCCAAATCTAGTCTGGCACAGGCAGCCCACCTAGGAGGATCTCCCAGAGGACAGCAAATGATGCATTCTTTACTGGACAATCCACTCATAAAGCAAAACCTGGAAAAATGCATATATATATGGTTGGTGTTTTTTTTTTTTTTTGCAAATGCAAAAAGACACAGAAAATAATAAGGGAATTACAAACAATACAAAGCCTTGAGAAAACAACCTACAAGCACAGGTTAAACTAAAGAATCACTTATTGAGCCAAAATCAACAGCATTTAAAGGGGAACATGATTTCATATAAATATGCATGGGGTATTAGCTGCAAGAGAGGAAAGAACCATTCATTCCGAGAGCACAACAGACAACTGTGGAGTGACCATTAAGAATGGATACATTTAGCTTCAATATTAGAGTAAACATTATGGGTAGGATTTTCAAAAGTCTTTTAGGAAGTTAAATGCCCCATTTCTAGTGGTTTGCAAGAAGGGAAAGTCATTTAATTCTCAGGTGTGTTTTGGAAAGGCCACCCTCAAATGTCGGAAAGTGTAAGGGGTTTGTTTAGCAAGGCAGCACAGCCACACTACTGGCCATTATCAAGTCAAGCGCTGCTAGTGCTTGCCACCGAGTGTTACTAGAGAATAGGAAATGCTTTGGGTTGTTAAAGTCTACAGCACATTTATTTTACATATTAAACCTATAACAGAATATCCCCATCCGACCTATCATCTCATGTTCAATGCAGTAAGGTCAGTAAATGCTCTCACTTTTGTAAGTCAATCTCCGCTGCCCACCTCTATTCCAAGTACTGTTTTTTTTTCCTTCTTACTGTTCTCTCTTATACTAGACTTGGTGTCCCCAAACATGAAAGCTTCTTTCTTTCATGCAGCTCCCTCTACAAAACACTCATTTGCCTCACTGCCTATGAAAAAAGCTTGAAAAAAGTTAGATTTCTAAAGTGCTGAGACTTTTATCTACTGTACCTGTCAACCATGTCTTATTCTTCCCACCTCCCGTCCTGTCTGTATCTGGTCCCTCTCTGAGCACTATCTCTCACTGAGCTCCACGAGCTCCTTGCAGCAGAAGCTGTCTTTGTGACCTGTGTCACAGCATCTGGCATGGTAGGATACCTGACCCATTGGTAGATAAACCAAACATACTACAGGCACATTGTCAGCTGAAACCAAGTATTACATGCATCTGTATCTGTATACAAATGCTACAAATGAAGACCGAACAACTAAGCAGATATGACCAAAACGATTCTAGAAGTCCACGTTTAGAGTAGATCCAAGCATGCATGTTACAGTACCAGCAACCATGGGATCCTCTAACACCATCAGAGTGTACTGGTTTGATTCTGAAGGGATTGCAAGAGTCTTTGACATGCAGGGAATGCGAATAAAGCGGGATTTGTACAAGGAGTCAGGCTCTGGGACAATCAAGCACCAATTCACAGACTTTCCTGTTGTACAGCAGCGGCCAACACAGGCTCCATGGGAAACAGCAGAGAAAGCAAGATGCAGCGTGGTGACTCTTACCCGGGGTGCTTTGCTGGGCTCCAGCCCAGCAGTTTTCTCAGCAAGACGCTGGGATGGGCACGATACCTCAGGCTGCAGAGGGCAAGCCGGCACCCTGGAAAGCAGCAGGGCTGACACAACCACAGCTCTGCAGCGCTGGCTTCCCCACGCACTCCTTCAAGCTCCGTTTCCTCAGAGAGGCCACACTGCTGAACCTCACCAGCAAGGAGCGCTTACGCGAGCAGGGTGACTGAAACCATGCCGCTTATCCAGAGGTTCATCAGAAAACATCAGTACAGTAATTACCAGGAGGAAAGGGTGAACAGAGGTTTCAGTGACCAGGTGTCACACACACTCCTCCTGGGACAGAGTTAACTCTCCCTTTTTCTCTACAAGTCTCCAGCTAGCACTGCTCCGTGACTGGCTGTTGGCTGTATTTCCATCAGGCAATGCTCAGACAGCTGACTCCTGAAGGACACAAACCAGCGAGGCTTAGGTTTCAATCAGAAGGGGTCAAAGTTGGTGGTGGTGGGGAAACACAGGGAGTCTTAAAGTATACCAGTGGGAGAGGTCCTTAATTTTTCAGGTTGGCCTGTAAAGGTTCAGGATGCATTTCCCCAACACTACTTGAAAATGAGCAACTAGCTGAAACTGCAGCTGGTCATGCAGAGATCCCTCTTTGCCCCACCAGTGAGGATGACACCAGCACCAAGATCACAGTAAGCTCTACATACTTTCACCCACAAGGGTTCCTGTGCTGCCCGTTTTTGTATCACGTACATTTTTATGTATACATTTAAGTGGAATGACATTGAATTATAAATACTAACAGGTTCAACTATTCTCCCCTGACTTAAAGGCTATGAATGAGTTGACAATATAATAACTATTTTCAGTGAAAAATGCTTTCATTACAATGTTTGCATGTGGCTTTGCTATTACTTTAATCTATGTATGCACTTATCTTCACAACAATGTATTTAAGCTAGTATCTGTATTTTGAGAACCCTGCATTTTTGTAAGACGCAATGAATCTACCACAGAGGAGGTAATAATATCAATTACGTTTTTAAACTGCCCATAGTGTCCTTGTATTACAGCGAAATAGTTTTTTAAATGTTGACATGATACTCTGGGGAACTGAGGCATTAATTAGCAGCTATTTCTCTTAAGCCAGCTTTGAACAGTGAGAGAACTGAACATGTAAGGCTGCTTTAAGTAAATCAGAAATACAATATTGAAATATTTTCATATTGTGACATGGCTGCTCCCAGACCGATGTGGCATGCATGGGAGTAAAGTGTAAAGGCTAAGAGCAGTTCTGTTGCCAAGCCGGTTTTGTAGGCTGCTGGCATCAGGTTTCTCCCTCTCTCTCGTGGTTTGGGGTTTTTTTGGTTGTGTACTTTGGTTTTTTGTTTGTTTATTTGTTTGTTTGTTTTTAATATCTTCCTTTTTTCTTAGGTGAGAAAGAAACAAGATGACATTTGAGAACGTCCCTTGCAAGGATAAACTGTTTCTCGCGCAACACCTGCTCCCTATGCTCTAATTCAAGATTTTCTAACCAACTCCTTTGTCACCAGACACGTTCCAGACATTAAGACTCTCACTTTTTTGTTTATTTTTGTATTTTGTCCTTTCTCCCCTTCCAGCTAGAAACTAGGAGCGATATGTAACTACTTTTCTGGCAGTTAATTGGGATTACATATTTGAGGCATATCTTTTAGAAACTGAGGAGAAGCAGCACTGCACCGCATCAGGTACACCAGGCCCAGCAGGCTGGAGCCAGCTCTGGAGCATGGCCTGCAAATCCCCATCCCACAGTGCACTTGGTGCTTCACATGGGTCTTCAGGGGATAAACATCAAAGGCCGCTCTCTTGTGCCAGTACTGAGTACAGATACACCACAGGCTGTGCCGACTAGCTTTGTAGTCCTTCAAGAGCTCATGCTCCGAGATTAAATGCCTTATTCGCCCGCTTTTCCTTGCTCTCCTGAAGGCACAGAGCCTTTGCGCTACACTGAACACAGTGAACAAGGAGTTCAAGTCCTTCACAGTACCCTAAAATGAAATGCTTACCTATTTGATGTAGCTTTCTTGCAACTAACCATTATACAGTCTTTTAGCAAAATTTTAACCGCTCTGGCTGAAAACATGTGACAGACCTGCTTTATCTGTACCCAAGGGGTAAAACTTGATGATCTAAAAAAAGTCTGACATCCAACCTATAATTGATTGTACTGCACTGCGAGGGCTACATGATCAACAGAGCTTCACTGCCTTCCCCTACATAAGAATCTTCATTTGTATTACAGGCATCGTTTATCTGGCTAAGAATATGTACACTCTTCTTTAATAGACAGAGCAATTTGGAAATACCACGTACTGTGTCTTTACTGTGAAGATTTGAAACAGGGGAGCTAAAAAGCTTAAAAAATTGAAATTTAACACCACATTCAAGGCTCTACATTAATCTCATAATAAATGGAGTAGGTTGTCAATAATATAAGAAGCATATTAATAAGCAGGCTGGAGTTTGCTCAACAGTAGGAGGTTGTCTGTATGAAGTCGGGCTGCAGTAATGGTCCTTGGCAAGAAACGAGCAAAGTATGTAAAAAAAAAAAAATCAGCAATAAAGACAGGGTTCTGAGGATGCAAAAACCACCTTCCCTTTAGAAGAAAGTTCCTACATGGGACTCTGCAGCAGCATACAGGTGTAAATATGGAATAATAAAAATGGGCTGCATAGTTGGACTCTTACCTAGAAGGGAAGTAGAAACGAGAAGCAGGTAATAGATCTCACCAGAGCACATGTGGAAGCAGGCATGTGTGAAAGAGCCAGACAATTACTTTCCAGTCCAAGGACAGCTAAGAATTCAGTGGGAAAAGGGAAAACTGCCTGCACAAGACGGCCACCCCTGTTTGAAAGGAGAGACTACACTCAAAAGACTGAATCTGCTTGCTTAGAAGAACATGATCTACACCCAATAACTGCAACCAACATGGGCACACACAGTGGCACGTTTTCTCTGCAAGATATGCCGTGAGAATTCCAGAGCCCGCGACCGTTCAGATCAATTGCCACCTGAGTGCGAGCAAAGGGACTGTAACTACCCAGGGTCAGGACAGTAGGGCCCACATACACCTAGGTCTGTGAAATTCCATACTTCACTGTTCTATGAGCACGTATGACAGCTATAATGCATTGCAGCTTGTGTTCAAAGAGGAAACAAGCCCTCTTAGAAAGAGGTTCCTCCACTATCTTGACATCTGTCCTTATAAACAGAGAAGGGAACTCTTCTTTCATGTGACAAAGACAGGGCCTCCCAGGCTACATATCGGTCAATGCTATGTATTCGCCCTCCTGCCTCACCTGGTGCAACTGTCATCTGCTCCAAAATCAAGACGTTTCTGCAAGTGGAACAGCATAGGCAACAGAGTCCTTAGACACACATTTTGTGAATGAAAGGAAGAGAAGTAGGATACTGGCAGCAGCAAGTCAGAGAAAGAATCAAGACAAACACCAACATATTCTCCAAGCTTGCAAAATCTCTTAACAGTTCTCCACATGTGATAAGCTGAAATGAGAAAGCTGCCTGCACTGACGCGAACAGTTTCGGTTACCATCATCATTTATTTCACCCACCACCAATGCCGCCAGAGCCTGAACCGCAGCAAAAGGACTCAACGGTCAAACAAACACAAAGCTGCTGCCTCCCAGAAAATACTTTCTTCTGACCATTCTATCGATAAAATCGGAAAATGTTTCTATCGACAAAATCGGAAAATGTCTCCAGGGCTCTCCCCCGACTCCTCTTATTTCTCCCTTTTTCCCTGTTGGACAATCGCAGGTGGCTGACAGCTCTATCCTGCCGCTAACTAAATAGAAGCCCTATTGAAAAGCATCAAGAGCTCTGTGTTCCCTCAATTTAATATCCCAGCACCAGCCAAGCAGACACTGCATCCTGCCAAGACAAACATATGGGACTTGGCAGAAGGGGAGGGGGACAGTTTCTGGAGACAGCCCTCCAGTCTAAACTTCTTAAGGAGTCCATATAAACATGCTTTTATAAAAAAGGTGCTGCCTCGTCTAAAAACACAGATTCAGCACAAAAACACTGCTACCTTTCACCCTCTCTGTTAGTTTAAGGTGTGTTCAGTTCAATGACTGTGCAAAACCTGCGTCACAGCTACCTGCTGCTCGCTTTTTTAGTCCAAAGACGAAAACTTTTTGGAGCCACACCGAACACTGGTTGATTTATTGGAAGAAAAATAAAAGCAAAGAAGGATGCTTTGCCTGCCGCACACTTCCCTTTGCCTGCCTCCACCAAAACAGAGCTACAGTTGGTGGAAATTGATTGTAAGTTTCCTACATGTGTAGCTCTAGCATTATACCTTCAATTCACTGTACGGATATTATTTTTTGTGCCACATGGGATCCATATATTGTCAAGAATCAACTGACTCTCTAGGTTTCCTCTTCAAAAATATTCTAGAAACCTCTGAAGTTGTAGAGTTTGCCCCACGATGCTCCTCTTCAGTTCACGACTACCAGCCGGAGTGTTACTCTCCAGAATGTCTCTGTGCGCCAAGGACGCATCTCTCTATTTAGGCACCTGCACACACCAAAATGCCTCACATGGCGTCATCTCACGCTCACTCAGTTTTACAAGTGCAGGCTGTCACCTCGCCGTACATGGACGGTGTCTTTTCTGAGCCTCTGCTGCGAACAGGCACCTGACCTCAGGGATCAGGCAGGCAAGCTGGCTCTGAGCCTAAGCAAGGCAGCACCCCGCGTGCACCCCTCGGTCTGTGGACAGGGACCCATACAACCCAGCATGGAGACAGGTGGGGGAGCATCACATTTTTGAGAGACTTAAGACAAATGAACAAAAAAAGGCACAACTGTTCTACTTGCATACGTCAGGGCTATGTACATAACCTGGCAGCATAATTCACCTGGCTGGTGAATCTACTCATTCCTCTGCCTTTTTTTTTTTTACCAGGCATGACTGTCAACTCCTGCAAGAAAGTATGAATTGTGCTGGGATATTGACAAATTATTCTAGTAGATCCAGCGCTGATGGTTAGCTGTGGCCTTTTCGCAAAGGGCCTTTCTGTCTGCCCTGTCACACCACAGACAGGCACCACTGAAGGTGGGGGAAAGGCTGAGTAGCTGCCAACAACAGTGGAGACACAGAGCAAGTCGCATTAGGTGTCGCAGTACCGGCAGCCCATCCCTGATGCCCCTTTGTGCTGGGGCAACTCGGAGGGGTGACTTACCTGAGCCTATGCACTGTGTAAAGCCTGCACATGAAGTATTACGTATCTGTTAAACAAATGCAGCAGGACAAGCAATTACCTTGCTGGAATAGGTGTGTATCTCTGACCTATGCAGCCAACTCCTGACACTCCTAGAAAATTAGGAGTCAAATTTTAGCAAACTGCGTATCATATGAACAAAATAATAACAGTAATAAAAAAGGAATATCAGAGTACAGTCTACCACTAAACAGGACTGGCAAAAAGCAGCACATTTGCACCTATGGCTTAATTTATTAAGCCAGCACGGATATACACGTATTTCTCTCACACTAAAGCATGTCCTTCATCTACTGGGGATAAAATCTGTGACAGAATGCCCACAGACACCTTCTGATAGCCCAGAAATATCTTCCTGCTAGATAAAAGATTTGGTAGATAGAGTCTCCTTCTCCAGCTTCCCAAAGCATCATTTTGTAGTCAGTATCCACAATATCAGTGCTCTGTACCAAATAAAAATGATTAGCTCATCCATCTGCATAATACCCTCACAGCACATCATAATTCTCAATTCAGTGAGACTTCTGTGGATAGATGGAGTCAAGTAACTACGTATGTACAGATGAGTCCCATTCCTTGTATACAAAACACATCTGGCAAACCAGGGAAGAGTTCTCCTTCTGCTCATAATGCTACTGAGATACCTGTAATGCTTACCTACTTTTTTCTTTTTTTCCGTTTATTCTACTTTCTGTAGTTATTGGTTGCTTAACTTGCATAGGTCAAATTATACAATGATTAATCAAAATAAAGTGAAAACAATCAAGTATCACACATTTTCTTCTATTTATGACACCTCCAAGTAATTCAGACTCATTGATCTGCATTATTTTATCACGTTTTGTACAACATACGGTACTGATCTGATAAAAGTGGCTACAGATAATTTAAAAATTATGTAAAGTATGGAGAAGATTTGATATCAACCTAGAAAGCTTACCAACGTGACCATAAACAGCATTCATTTCATATTCCAAGCAATTATACAAAATTACTAGTTTTCTCTTAACCTCGCTAAAAACGCAAAGAGAGAAGTCCACCCAAAGCTACAGTCCATCGCCCTGCCCACAGTGTGTGCCGCTGCAGGCTGCTATCAGAGTTGCAGCTAAACGAAAAGAGAAGAAATTGCAGGGCTGCAGGGCAGATTGCAGAGCTGAAGGGCAGCTCCCAGACCGCCCTGACCCTGCCAGGACCGCCTTTCCTCGCCGCTGCAGAGCCTGCGGAACTCACGGGCTCCCTGAGAAACGGGAACCAGCACGAACAGTCTTCCACGGTTTGAGTAGGCTTGAAAAAAATAAAGGCAGCAGAAAATTAAATGGACAAGCAAAGACCAGGAAGCATGTGGACAAACAACTGGTGAGCATTAAAAGCCTGCGATGCTCATCAAGCAGGCCCTTCTCTCGTGCATGTGCTCACGCAGCTGAAGGCATGACATATAAGGATTTTGACGACACCGATCTAAATACATTGCCACCACATGAAGTTACAAGCAGACTAAGGTACACACTTCACAAAGCCGTCTCCAAAGGAATTTTTGAAACCAGGAGGGTTTCCAGCCCCAGTGATGACAGGGGCTGTCCCTAGGGACCCGGGGTGGGTGGCACATCGTTTAGAGACACAGAGCCTGCTTCTCAGTCACGTAAGGGGATCCAGGCTCCTGCCGAGGTCCGTCTCGCAGGGCTGGCAGGGAAGCAGAAAAGCTGTCCAAAAGGACATACTTCTCTCGCTGCACATCTTCTGCATGTTTAAGTATTTATGGCCTCGACATACTTGGCATATAAAAAAATACTACACATTAGAAGAATGCTGGAAAAAAGTAATACGGCAGTGCTCTGCACATTTTGAGAAACAGATGTTATTGATACAGTTGCTGGGTGCCTACAGAGGGAGAGAGGAGGTTTGCAGATGAAACTCGTTCTCCCTCACAGATGGGCCTTCAGACCCAGCAGACCCTCCGAGGCTTCTAGGGCTCTGGGCAGACACCACGGCTTTGAGGCAAAACACCCACACTTGCCGGCTCCTTCAGCACCAGCACACTTTGAGTTATTTCTAGTACCGCAAGCAAGAATTCAATAGCTCATTTTTCCTCTTTGGAAGATCAGTATGATACAAAATCCATGTTATATCATGTTTTATCTGTTGCAGAACTCCTGGCAATGCATTTCAGAATTAGAGCAAGAGCTCCTGAACCATTTTAGTCTCAGCACTTGAAGGCTATTAAACACAGATGGCATAGAGCAGTGTTAAGATTTTTCTTATTTAATAAGTGCTAAGAGTGAGATAGCATTTATTTAAAAACATTAAAACCAATTTTGAATCAAATGAAATATTCAAACAGTACACATTGTTCAGGTTTCACAGCCAGCTGAATTATTCACACAGCAGAAGTTTGTGACTAATCATCTAATACCAGATTTTTAAAAGAAAAAAAAATCTTCTGCAGCTAAAAAGAAAAATATTATTTGTTCATCTGAATACCAGGATGAAGATTCAGAAACAGGATGAAAACATAGGAATGTTTAATATCCTCTTCTAAACTACGAACACAATTTAGGAATGAGAAGCTAAGACACACTCATACTAAAATAACGAATGTCAAGCTGACCAGAAACAATACACTCATTTCCTTAACTAAGGAGAGCTCTTCCTGTGGCTAACAAACTCATTTTAAATACAAACATCGAACTCATTTTAATTACAAACATGTTCTTCATTTTAAACACATCTAGTGCACTCAGTGTAATCTGAATAATAAAAACATCACTGTGAGATTATTAATCTAATTTGACACTACGCTGTGAAAAGTAATCTAGTCAAAAGCCAGGCACAACTGACCATTCTGAAATGTAGTAGAAAAGTAAGAACTAAGAATACAAGGAAGGGATCATGATCTCCAAATAGTCTATTAATACAGTAAAAGACAAAATAAATAAAAAGAGAAAATAGAGAATTAAACTGTATGAATTTGCATTGGAAACATGCAGTGTCTTCCATGTCTTTTTTCAAAAATGAGGTTCAGTGATCAGTGCCATGAAGAACCTAAAACGTAGCAGAAACAGTAGGCTTGAACCAAGGCAGACATCCCTCCAAACCCTACAGCCCAATGCAATCAAGGACTCCTCGGCTGGTGGTGAGAGTCTCTTTGTGAAATGCATGACCCACGATAAACAGGATACCAGGCTGGATAACAAAATCAGAGTGATGGTTCTGCAGAAATCTGCAACCGCATTTAAAACATACAGTACTTGAAATTAAAACTACTCCTTGTTAATCTCTGTATCCCATGTGACAGCAGAATCCCTTCCACAATTTCTGCTTGCTCCTCCGAGGAATCGAAGCCCTCTCAATACACTAATTAATGTACCTATTTAAGGAGCAAACGACATTCAGAGGAGCCACCGAACAAACCAATATTCTGTTGAATTTGCACAGAAGAAAATTGCAACATATTACTGGGTCATTGTGCAGGACTGAAATTAAGCTTTTTAGCCTCTTCTATAAACATACATATAAAAATTCCTTGATGCTGAAACTTCTCATGCTTGGTTTTAATCCAAATGTTGGGTTTCTTTTTTCCCCTTTCAGAAAGCCTAAGCAAAATCAATGGAACCCCTTAAGAATTACATGAAAGCGAAAAGAAAAAACAAACTTTGATTTTATGTGGAAAAATGTGTGTCTATTTTTTGTTCTTGGAAAACCTACAGAGATTCATTTTAACAGCGCAAAACTGGCACGCAAAATGCTTTGTCCTTAAAGAAGGAATTGTGGTTTTAAAATATCAGTTATTAAAAACTGAAAAGTATGCATGGAACATGCGCAGTGCAGTCAAGTATCTCCCCGAGCCCAGTATATCTCTGTAGAAATATTTACTGAGTACAAGTTTTGTCTTTGTGGCAACTACAGCAGCTCTGTGCTAGTAATTATTTTATGGTGAAACGGTATGGGCAATGGCAAAACTTGCTTCTGTGAAAGAAGCCTGAAGTGGGTGCATGATAAAGGGGCAAAGGTAAATTTTATATGCATAGAGTTGCCAGTTCTTGCAGTAAACCTGGTGTTTTCACAACTCCTGGAGTCATGGGATTACATGAGAGTCTTAGCTACGTCTAAAAAGTGGAAAGGAAAACAAAAAACAAGGACATTTGACAGCCTTCAAAAAAAGGAAAAATAAGAACTTCAAGTGCTGAATACTCCAAAGCTACAAAGGCAAGCAAAATAATCCCAAAATATTAGCATCTCATGATCTGGAGAATGGAAAGGGGGACACCTGAGGTCAGGATCACCATGTCTACTGAGGCGCACAAACGCAGTATTTATTTATCTCCTGCCCGTGCATAGCAATCATGAGTGATGCCGCAGAATTATCACAGATTACAAACGTTCCAAATATCGAATAACAGTGACTGCAGGAAGTAGTGCTGTGGAACCCGTGTGGTCTGCTCTGACCACGCAACTTTCATCAGCTGGCTGACCAGGTCCCAGGCTGCAATATCCCCAGTTATGCAATGCCCACCACACCACAGAGCATGTAGCATGGTGGAAGATGGAGCCACCTGAAGGGCTCCAACATTGACATCAGCTCTACCGGTTTTCTATGGCAACGGGTACCTCAAGCCCTAGCGTACAGCCCGTGCGAATCAGTGAGGCGAGCACCTTGCACTTGGCACCCATCAGAAATGTCAACAGAAAGGTGCTTCACATGGCCTTTTAGACTCCTCCTGACTCTTCTTTGCTGGATTTATAAATCATAGAATAGAATCACTGAGGCTGGAAAAGACCTCTAAGATCATCAAGTCCAACCATCAACCCAACACCACCATGCCTGCTAAACCATGTCCTGAAATGCCACATCTACACGTTTTTTGAACGCCTCCAGGGATGGTAACTCCACCACTTCCCTGCACAGCCTATTCCAATGTCTGACCACTCTTTCAGTAAGGAAATTTTTCCCAATATCCAATCTGAACCTCCTCTGACACAACTTGGGGCCATTGCCTCTCATCCTATCGCTAGTTACTTGGGAGAAGAGACGAACACCTGTCTCACTACAACCTCCTCGCAGGTAGTTATAGAGAGGGATAAGGTCTCCCCTCAGCCTCCTCTTCTCTAGACTAAATAATCCCAGTTCCCTCAGCTGCTCCTCACAGGATTTGTTATCTAGACCCTTCACCAGCCTCATTGCCCTTCTCTGGACACACTCCAGCACCTCAATGTCCTTCTTGTAGTGAGGGACCCAAAACTGAACACAGTACTACAGGTGTGGTCAGTGCCGAGTACAGGGGCACCATCACTTCCCTACTCCTGCTGGCCACACTATTCCTGATACAAGCCAGGATGCTGTTGGCCTTCTTGGCCACCTGGGCACTCTGTTGGCTCTTGATCAGCCAGCTGTCGACCGACACCCCAAGTCCTTTTCCACCGGGCAGCTTTCCAGCCACTCCTCCCCAAGCCTGTAGCATTGCATGGGGTTGTTGTGACCCAAGTGCAGGAGCCAGCACTTGGCCTTGCTGAACCTCATACAGTTGGCCTTGGCCCATCGATCCAGTCTGTCTAGACCCCTCTGCAGAGCCTTCCCACCCTCAAGCAGATCAACACTCCCACCCAACTTGGTGTCATCTACAAATTTACTGAGGGAGCACTCAACCTCGTCATCCACATCATTGATAAAGACATCAAACAAGACAGAACCTAAAACTGAGCCCTTGGGAACACGACTCGTGACCGGCCGCCAGCTGGATTTAACTCCATTCACCACCACTTTCTGGGCTCGGCCATTCAGCCAGTTTTTTATCCAGCGAAGTGTACACCCATCCAAACCATGGGCAGCTAGTTTCTCCAGGAGGATGCTATGGGAAACAGTGTCAAAGGCCTTACTAAAGTCCAGGTAGATAACATCCACAACCTTTCCCTCATCCACTAGGCAGGTCAGCTGGTCATAGCAGGAGATCAGGTTGGTCAAGCAGGACCTGCCTTTCATGAACCCATGCTGGCTGGGCATGAACCCCTGGTTGTCCTGCACATGCCCAGTGAGCGCACTCAAGCTGAACCACTCCATAATCTTCCCTGGCACCGCGGCCAGGCTGACAGGCCTGTAGTTCCTGGGATCCTCCTTCTGGCCCTTCTTGTAGATGGGTGTTACACTGGTGGTCCTCCAGTCATCTGGGACCTCCCCAGTAGGAGGAGTAGGAATTCATTTGTTTTTTCCATCATCTCCACTGAGTTTAGAGGCAAGCAGGCTCATATGGGGACTTAATGGTGGGGTGCTCCCTCCACAGTTGGCTGTAGTTTCTCTTCCCATGGAGCTTCTTCTATAGGTCATTTTCACAAACTGTATAGAAGACTAATCATACAGCTCTAGACTATCAAGTCTGGTAACTCACATGCTCCTGAGAAGCAATAAGACACCGGACAGCTTGGTTCAACCTTAATAAAGTCCATTTCCACAAGCATCAACCTACAGTGTTTACTAATTTATGTTGTAAAGAGCACATAAATCAGCTTTGCAAAGCACCTGGCCATTCACCACAGTTGGAAGGGCTGCACTCACCGGTCCTTTGCTACACAGGACCAAATGCTATGGGCAAGCTATCAATGTAGACAACAAAGATGTCCCTACTTAAAAGACCTTCCAAGATAATAGAAAATTTAGTCAAAACTAACAGTGAAAAACAGTTATCTCCTCAGAAACAAGTTAGAGAAGAAAGAGAAAACTGATGTATTTTACTCGGAATGAAAATATTCTGTTGATCAAAAGCTAGGAAGCACCATTTCAAAGTAGTGAAATGCCAAAGCTAGTAATATTTACATCAGACTCATTATTTTAAATTAGTTCTATATATTTGTGCAAAAAAAAAAATCTCTCAAAAGGAAAAGTAGTTTCACACATTAGCAATTTAGTCAGGTATAAAACAAGAAAGCCAAATGATTGTGTGATTTGTAGGAGGTTACAAAGCTAATTTACTGTTGCATCGTTCCGTCTTTTAAAAAAGAAGGTTAAAGTAATTTATTAAAGTTATCGGCCAAGTCTCAGAAATAGTCTATGAAAACTAAGTATCAGTTTAAAATCAAAGTGAAAGCAAATATTTCACCCCATTAACAGGAACAATAGCACTTCAGCTTTTTCCACCATTTCAAGGAACTCCTCATGAAACGTGAGGTCAGGAGATCGAACTGACTACCTTTTATTTCCATAATTCTTTCAGAGCCTGAACGAGAGAACGATGATTAGAGTTGCAGCGTGACCCTTTGAAAAAGGTATGTGGACGATGAGTTCCTACAATAGACAAACTTATCTTTTTTGTCTTCCCCTTTTTTCTCAATAACCCTGCATAGTATTTTCTGTCCAGTATTGCTTCTTGCCCCTTTTGCAAACCTCAGACCATGTGGCTCTGAGGTCAAATTGCAGATACAAGTAAGTACAGTGCTGAATAAACAAGGAACATCAAAAAAGGCATTACTGAATATGGCTTCTGTATCTCTACCTTACAAAATGCAGTTTCAAATTCAGTACAAACTCCACCGTCAATAAGAACTTTGAAAGAGGCTACAAGGATTAAGTTTTGAGAACATTAACTATTTCAGTATCTATTTACTTTCTTTTACTGAGACATATACTTTACCACATGTGATATGTGAAGGCAGAACGTGAATGAGAGCCCAATTCATGTGTGCTATGTGTGTTATCAAGGGTCCACAGAAGTCCTACAATCTGGTTTTTATTACTAAAACTATAAAAAAGGGTTGTACTTAGTAAATTTAATAAGTTTGTGCTATTTTATAAACTGTTAGCTGTGAGCCTCCAGGAATAAAAAAATTTAAGAATCATATGCTGCACTGGTAACAAAAAGCAAAAATCCAGAAAGGAAATTATTTGTCAAACTGCCTTAAAAGCACTGTTTTGTGAAAACGCATAGCCAAGACTAAAAGGTGTGATTCAATAACAGCTACAAAACAGATATGCAGAGCAGCACCCAGTCACCAGTGATTTGTTTCAGACCATTTTGTAACCAGCTACACTAAGGACAGTATCACTTAACCGAGCTCAGACACACTCATTGATAGCTCTCCACCTCTACACGCCAAACAGGGAAGCAGTACTAGTACTTCTTGACTTTGGAGTGTGTCTTCACACATTAAATAGAAGGCAGCAGTACCTGGAGCAGAGAAGCTGCGAACAGGGCCAACGTGTAAACCCCCAGTTTTCAGCTTCACAGCACACTTCAGCCTCCTGTGCTGCCAGTGACTGTTTCTGCTCTTAGTCGCATGAGATAGTGTGAACCAGGGAGAGTTACACTGACCTGTAAATAGCAGTTTGAGCCCCTAAACATATTGCTTAAAAGGTATGAATTAGACACAAAAACATGCTCTGTCATAAAGAAAAATATTTCAAAATCAGAAATAAACTATAAATAAAAGTCTAGAAGTTGTGGCAACTTAAGCTGAGACATATTAGTTTTATGAAGTCAGAGCTTTTTCACGCAGACTTTCTAGAGATGCCTGGTCCTAAATCCCTTTCTAGAGAAGATGACCTGATTAAAACACCTCCACATTCAGCATTAGCATAACCAGTGCAGCTTAAAATTCAAACTGTCTGTTCTTCTCCCCTCCACCTAACTCACAACATACTATGAAGAGTCTTATTTAACCTTCAAATCTTCTCTCCAATCTATAAAGACAGAAAAAAAGAGACTAGTAACAGTGTTAGTTAGACTTCATAGCATATTTTCCACTTGTGGCTACACATTTTGGCAAACCTGGGGTAGTTCTTAACTTCCCAAATCAAGTGGTTTGGGCTATTCCTGTTGGAAATTTCAGAGAGAGCCCAGGAAGCCACCACAGTGAAGTTCTCTTCTAAAGAGTTCATGGGCAACCTGGATTTCATCACTTCAGGTCACTCAGATGCCAGCCTGAACTGACTTCATCTCCTCTTCTCCTTCCAGCTCCCCAGTATACCACTCGAGGCAAGCAGCCTTCTCCTTGAGCTTGTACCTCCTGGCTCCCCAGCATGCAAACAGCACTTCGCCCATCCATCTGGCGTTAATGCTTCTGAAAATCCAGTTGCCGAGGTAAGAGCTGTATCATCCAGTGAAGCAATAGCTCACCCAGCCATTTGCTTCTGACGGACTCTTCGTTCAGGCAAAAAGGTTGGCCAGTTTGTTATGCAGATGGTTGCTCTGGAATTTCAGCTTTCTACAATCAGATGAAATATTATTCAAAGCCGGCTAAACAATTACATCTTTCTGTGAATTCCAGTTAAGGCTGTTTTTCTAGTTTCCAAACTGCTTTCTTTTGTATCATAAAATAGTGTTACTTTTGCTTTCTTCAAACACGCACTTTCAGGCAGGACATCATGTTCACTGCTGCTGCTACAGCAAAAGACGTGCAGAAAGCCTAGGAAAAAAATCCATACGAGTGAAGTGTCACCTAGAAGTAAACAGTTTTGGTGCCAGTCATCTCTCCTTAACTGAAGGGTGAGGAATTATGCAGGACTGTCAAAACAGATGGTATTGATTCTATTTTCATCCTCGCTTTCAGTTATTTAATAACCTGCTGCTACTCTCTCCTGACCAGAGAATAAATAGAGACCTTGATTTAAGACAAATATCAAAACTTGACTTTCAGTTACCAAAGTGTCTACAAATGCTTTCTACAAGCCCATTCTGCAAAGAAGTTAAACCACCTCCACCTTTTTTGAACAGATACAGTTCAAGGGATAAGACCGCAAAAGATCTCTGGAGACCGACTTCCTCCAAAACCTACCGAAATACCTAACAGGGAACTAACAAGACGCTGAAATCACACCTTTCCCCTGGACATAGGCAAATAGGGTGGCAAACTCCACCCCTTTCCAAAGACACCAGAGAAGGAGTGTTTCTCCCTGCTCCTCAGCTGAGTGCCTCCATGGACGGGGTCACAGTTCCCCAGAGGCCAGGTGGCCGGTGTGCAGCATGAAGCGTTTATCCGTAGAAGTTCTCCACTCAGGCAGAAGAAAGGTGTACTGCTCTCCTCAGCGGCTATCGCAGCTTACCAGTCAGGTATCTCGCGCAGATTTGGAAAGAGCCTTTTCCCACGAGATGGGCTCTCTGCTACCAACCAAGAAAATCTCATTTCTGTCTCCACCTATTAAGGGACTGCTGGTCCCAAACCTTTGTAACATTTGTGACTGGGTGATCCTCCAAGGCATGTGCTCTCTTAGGCTTTAAGCATTTGCTAAATAGAGCAATGCTTGATGAAATAAGGCTGCCCACCTTGGGGGTGCCAGCAGGTGCTGAGGGCTTTCAGTTCTTACTAAGATTAGCCACAGCAGAGCAGGGGCTCAGCAATTTGCTCAAAATGCTTTAACAGCCATTTATTAGAATTTACAATGTAGGGTATTTCCAAGGCTATTTTACTTCAGAAGCTCATTTCTTCAGTCCAATGCCATCAGAACAGGACAAACCAGAGACAACCTTGGCTCTCAGGTCTCCAAATGAAGTGCCGGGTCAGGGAAAATAATTGAGGCCAACTGCTCCAAAGGACCAGAATTACAAAGTGATCTGAAACCCAGAGGCCAAAGTACTATTTTGACCTATTTTAGATATCTATCAGACTTTATCATGAAAAGAACCAAAAAAGTGCCTTGTCAGTCATTTCTGTCATTTGAGGATGAGTGCTCCCAAACTACTCTGTTGTGGCAAGGAATTAATTTACTCCTATGGAATGAAAATGTCACAGGTAGGCAAGCAGTTCCCCAAAGACAGAGCCGACACAAGGCTGCCATCAGGACAGTGTAAGCACTCCAGTACTGACTGAAAGGTGTTTGTGACGCAGGACTGTTGCCAGGAAGGTACCCCGCAAGACACATGTGCAGTGGTGTCTGCGAATGCGAATGTGCATGCATAGTTCCCTTGCCTGTTTACACTCCTTGGCCCCACCCGAACTGCACGTAAGCCACAAAGGATCAGATCATCTCCGTTTTCTAGCTAACTCATTTCTAGAAGCAAAGCAGGGCAGGTGATGAAAAGGAACCCACAGAGGGACAATGTCAGCCTGGACTATGGTCTCCTAAGGTTTCTACAACCACATGTTGTAACAGCCATTTCAAGGGGAGCATGGCAGGACCTGAGTCAGGCTAGCAAGGCTGCTTCTGCTCTAGCAAAGCATTCCGTCTCTCTAGAAGCCTAAGGGACCTTCATTCAAGGCCTCATCAAAACACTGCTCATTAACAGGAATGGACGAGTCCCTCTGCTGGTCTGAAATGCCTGCTATGGTACTCTAAGCCAAAGAGAGGCAAGAACAATCACATTACAAAATGCAGCAAAAGAGGTGAAAGTCAAGCCACACTCTGACTTGCTTCTGATCTACCAAAGAGCTAAAACCTTGAGGACGGATCCTCCTGGCATAGCCCTAGAAGACAGCAGCCAAAGCCGGCCTGCTGCCTCCCCACGGCAGGAGGATGCATCCCTGTGAGTCCTGCTCTCTGTCTTGGAAAGCAGGACAAAGTGGTGTCAGTAAGGGAAGACTATCAAAGGATGCGTCCTACAATATTTTTCATCATTGCTTTTGACATAGAGTGACTATAAATTACCCCTGGCGAGGCTGAAAGTCTGTTTCTGATATTACAGCAAGCCGTTGCTAGACCCTGAAAGCTTAATGGAACTTCTTCCACTAAGCGGAAGCAGCTCAAGTCTCAGATCAACCTAATTTTTCAGCCACGTGCCACCTAATCACAAATGCCAGCAGAAGTTTATTTACTACACAGGGTTACGTATGGAATAAACTTTGATGAAACAAAAAGCAACTGCCAGGATGAGGACACTCCATATTGGGGAGTTTTTGAATCAGATACTGCTGTGACATCAAAGCCAGCACTAGTAATGCCAACTCCATCACACCCACCGCTGCCTCCAACTGGGACCGCGAAGCGTCCAGCACCTGCTCCTCCTCGGCTCTGCAGTCTGGAAAAATCTGGACTCAAGAGCAGACTCAGTGGTCTTCTGAGGGTGAAATGAAATGAATGTTTTTGTTGGATTAGACAGAAACAGGGAAACTTACTTTCCCCCCTCCCTTTCCTCTGCAGGGCACCTATACCACAGACGCGCCAATATAGGTGTGCTCTACATACAAGGGCAAAGGAGCAGCTTAACAAAATTTATTTTCCGTTAAGATTAGCTCAAGAAGGGCTGTAAAACCACAACTGTTCTGTAGGGACACGCTGTTGGAATATAAACTCAGACCTGTCCAAATCCACGCATGAGAGATGTTTATTTTCACATATTCATAGCCATAAACAAGCATCCCTTTCATAGCTTAACCACTTTCTTGCCTCTGCAAGCTACTCCATCTGAAATGAAAAGTAAGCAAAGAAAGATGATAAGAACACAGTCATTCTGCTTTTTAAGACGCGACAGACGCGTGGACGTAAAATACACTACTTCACACAGACTTCCTTTCCTTAATATATGCCACATGAAAGATATTTTAAAATAAACTAAAAAACTAGTAAATGCTATTTTCAGGTTTAACTGCTATACTACCATTGAGGAGCAAAAGGTTTCTCTCTATATAAAATACGCACACATGCACATATACACGAATGTGCCCACACAGTCACCCTCAAACACCTGAGTGGGGAATGTGGAAGCGAGCAGACACCATGACTTTACTGGAATAGAGTGGGAGGACTGAGTGGGGATGGGATTCAAGGGCAATTAAAGTACCAGAAAACATTGCTCAGTAGGTTTGTACTTTAAATATCTTCTTCTCTGACAAAGCAAGGGATGCAAAGTTCTCTCCTGCGACTGACATCCAGGAAATGCGTCTGTGGGGATGTAGTACCTGTCTTAAAATGTGCAAAATGTAACCAGTCCCAGGACCTTCACAACAGGTATACAAATCTTAATAAAACCAGTATGGGACAGTCCTCCAGATTTAAGACAGATACACACTTAACTACTATCTAGTAGGTTTACACACGGTTTAAATCTGTGTTATCTTGAATTTGTTTGTGTTGCTAAAAGGACTGCTCTGAAGCCAAATGCACACAGCATTAAGTGAGGTGTTCAGACATATTTTTACCTGGCTAATAATGTGGAAAAATTCATAAATGCATTAATCTTCAAATGGATGTGCTGTGAAGTAAGAAAAAGTTCATTTCTCAATCAAAAATAACTACAAACACTATTAAAACAGATGTCTTTTTTTTAGTTGGGTGTTATTAAGTGAGCAGAAAAGGGTTTCTTGCCCTCCCTCCCATTTTTTTTTCTGATCAAGCATCACTTGTGCCACAGCATAAATGAAGACAGAACTTAAAGCATTAACTTTTTGGACAGCTTATATAGGAGACTGTTGAGTCACTTCAAAAAAAAACTTGAAAAAAATTCTGCAGTGTCATGTGCAGACACCTCGACTAATTCCGATATCCATATGACAGCAGTGGTGCACACACACCCTGGCTGAGGCCCTGGAGGAACTACACAGGCTCTAGCAGCCCAGTGTTTTGTCAGGAATCACGAACCCCAGTTTTAACCATGGAATTACTGTAATCAAAGCGATGAGGGGAAAAACTGAATTACTTCAAGGTAGACTTCAAATACCTCGCTGAAGTCTGCTTACAGTCCCGGTTTTTGCTCTTTCCTTCTGCCCCTGGACAAATCACACTTGAGGAAGGCTACCAGAGAGGAGGAGGAAAAAAAATCCTCATATTTGTCCATGATCCCTTTTCTCAGAAGGGATTTTCTTGGTCCTGATTCATACTCCAATGCCCAAGAGATCCGTAACCCCTCTGCTGATGTTCTCCAGAAGCCCTCTCACTCTTTGCCATGGCAGGAGCTGGTCTCTTTGTTGTATTACCAGTTGGACAGAGAGGGACCACACTGTGGGGATGCGTGATGTACTTCATCTGTTTTATTTATTTAACCCGATCAGGACACACTCCCAGTTTTTCCTTACCCGGGATTCTTCTCAGCACCTTTTACAGAGGGAAACAGCAGCAGACAGGGCTGCTTCCACCCCTCTCCATGCAGAAGGAGGACAGCTCTTGCAGGAGGGATTTCTTCAGGTTGGCAAGACCATCAGGCCTTTTGCTCTTGTGCTCTGTTTTAAAAATACATGACACCTTTTTCCATTTGGAAAACCTACTACCCAAACTGATCGCATATTTCCATGCTATGAAAGGTATTTGTATGGCTCCTTATATTTTGGCCCAACATGATCTACATCAAGTCCATAGCAGTACTACTGTATCTCTAAGGCAGAGGGAGCTGCAGCCTATTGGAAAAATTATCATTTTGGAGGAGGTCTTAGCAGTTCAATCAGCCTTAAAAGCACAGAGCATACAACCAAGTGGAAACTCTGAGCATAACTGTTTTTACTACTTCCTACTTTGTACACGAAGTGCAAAACACAGGGTTTTCCCCTATTCACCATCCTTGACCAGGCAGCCAGAAGTTGGTACGAACAATAGGTTTCTAAAACTATCTGCTGAAGCAAAGAGATCATCTCCACACCTCTGAAAAAGAGCCTTCTGTTCAATTGGCTTTAATCTTACTTTGGTCACGTGCTGATGTTCCCTGAGGAACAGGGCAGGAGGCAGAGAGGGACAAGAGCTGAGCTGGGACTTAGAAGGCCTCAGATCTTCTCCCTGCTCACACTATCTTCTGCAAATGCTCTCCAAGCAATTCACGCATCTACCTGTGCTATCCATCTTGCAGACACAAATTCTTTGGCATTTTACTGTGACAGAGAAGGCTTCACAAAAATGAGCTTCGGCAAGTTCTTTGGAAGAAAAGGGAGGTTTTACATGGGAAAGATCAATTTGTTCTAAGCGAGAATGGGAGAAATACAATGCAGGGGGAAAGGACGAGACACAAGGACTAAGAAGTAAGGCAAACATATCATTAGTCCAAATCTGGCCCCACTAGAAAAACTTATAAAAACAAACAAGAAGAAATAAATGGAGCTTGAGCAACCAACTGCATAAACTTTGACTACACTACACAAAGTGAGGATGAAGTACCCGCTTGTTTTGAGTGAAAGCTTCAAGGAGAAGCAAACTAGACATATAAAAGCACTTGGAGGCTGGTAACTAGTGGTGTCCCCCAGGGGTCAGTACTGGGCCCAGTCTTGTTCAACTTCTTCATCAACGACCTGGATGAAGAGTTAGAATGTACCCTCAGCAAGTTTGCTGATGACACCAAACTG
>Ga0065711_1030980_pt1 | contig 30897 bp, 11 predicted proteins | sample Hoacrofraction12_FD_59098 | JGI IMG/M metagenome (GOLD analysis project Ga0065711, IMG submission 59098) | Hoatzin crop microbial communities from Cojedes, Venezuela - Epithelial fraction 12 v2 (version 2) | ecosystem: Host-associated > Birds > Digestive system > Esophagus > Crop | place... | reverse complement strand
GAGGTCTCACCAGAGCAGAGTAGAGGGGCAGAATCACCTCTCTCGACCTGCTGGCCACGCTTCTCTTGATGCAGCCCAGGACACGGTTGGCCCTCTGGGCTGCCAGCACACATTGCTGGCTCATGTCCAGCCTTTCGTCTGTCAGTACCCCCAAGTCCCTCTCAGCAGGGCTGCTCTCGATGTTTGCTATTGACAGCAAATTCTTGACGAAGCACTGTGTGCTGTCTCATGACAGTCCTGTGTGACCGCTTCAAAAAGCATATTTTCATCCTTGTTTAAAATGACTGTGAAAGCAATGGCAACGTGGTAGAACAAATCAGGCAGGAAGATGGGTGGTGAACTCAGGCTGCTAACCGGAGTTAAACCTCAGCTGCCCAAACTTGTGCTGGTTTAACCCAAGTTGAGAAGGTGTTTTGCTTTTACTATTTCATGTGTACTTGTAATATCTCACCAAGACATTTCTCTAAAGGCCCCAGCGACAGAAAGCTGTGGATGTGCTTAGAACAAGCACCCACCACGGCAGCCACATCTGTGGTAGGCTGCTGCGTGGGGAAGTGGAGTGGCTTTCCTTCCGAAACCCATGTCTGGCTTCTCTCTTGTAGTCTTGCTGAGCTAGGCCTGGAGGTGGCAGGTGCCTGCGAGTTCAGCTTGGCTTTCTGTTCGAGAAGGGGATGTTAATGGTGGATGCGCGTTGAGGATAAAAAGCCCTTGTATCGCAGTGTAAAGGAGATCCAGCTCGAGCGTCAGGAATGGCCACAGCCAATACATGTGGACCATGAGAGTCACACGCTGCAAGAAGCACACAAGCTCATTAAAGACACACTCTGATTAGGCGTAGGGTTCAGGGCAGTGCTGGGCAGAGAATCCCACCTCTGCAGCTCTAAAGCCAGATCAGTCGCCGGCTGAAGGTGTGTTCCACTGCCCATCACGGTAGTCAGGGCATGTTAGCAGTAGTGATGCAAGTTCCCATATCAGATCGCTGTTTATAAGATTAGAGGGCTAATTACAGATGGTTTAGCTAAGCTAGGACAGTTATAATTACACATAGGAATCTTCAGTGTGTTTGCCAGGAAAAAGGAACTGTTGCTGCTATGCTCTGAGATGGATGTGCGCAGGTATGGGGTGATAAGGAGAAAATGATTTCAGACTTACTACTAAGAAAGCTTCTGGACTTTGGGGACTATCAGACTGTATAATGTTCTCTGTAAGGAAACAGTGTAAGCTTAGTGACTTGGATTTTCTGTAGCAAAGGGGAGGTGGACTTTCTTTTAAAAAGGCGGGGAAGTTGTTGAGACAATGAAATTCTGTAGGTAAATCTGAGGACTGAGTACGTTTCTTTCCCCTTTATAACTAATGTGATTCTTTGTCACAAAAGAAAAATACCAAGACATACCATTTGCAAAAGGGTTTATAGTACAGTATATCACCCTATTATGAATGACAGTATTTAAATGGTTGGGTAGAGAACTGGAGAACTGCTACAAATCAAGTAGCTAGATTAACGTCTAATGTTCTCTTCTCATGTGAATATTTCAGGGGGGAAAAATTAAGAAATCTTCGAGTGCAGGAGGTATTGGAGAGAAAAATCAATTAAAATAGCAAAGAAAGTAGTTGAATTGTTTAGAAATTCTGCTGTCTGAAAGTGAGCAATTCATGAGACCGGAGGAGAATAGAGGATGCTTAAGGCAGCAGGTATCATCACTGCAGGAATCAAAATTTTACAAGCTGTTTCATGGCCAAATAAAAAAGAAGAAAAACTTTTTGTGAGGAGAGAGATGCACTATAAATCTTAGACTAAAAGCAGAATAGTGAGCTTTGAGGAAACTGGGCACAAACAAATTGTTCTCAGGATGCATATTGAGTAAGTATAGAAATATGTATGGTTGGTGTGCTTCATGTAGAATAAATACTCTGGTATTTAAAGTCTGGTTCTAAAAATATATGTGTTTTTTTCTGTGTAAGCTAAGTCTCCTGAAGTACATAGATGTTCAGATTTCCAGTGCCATGTCCGGCAGATGAGCTGCGCAGACCCTTTCTGCTGCGGTAAGAGAGCAAGTGCATCCATCCATTGCTGAAGTGTACTCAACATGTTGAAGATTGACATGTCAGTTTTGTTTAAGCTAGTGGCAAGGCTAAGAACTTCTTCAGAGTACTTTATGAATTGGCCCTTTGTACGGCAAGTGTTGCTGTCAATTTGTAATTCATGGCAATACTGGATTTGTAGGTGAGAAATAATACGTGCATGATCACTGTTGTTAGTGCTTTAATCTTGCAGCACAGTGATTTCTGTAAGTAATTTCTGATATAGATTAAGTCACAATTCAAATTATGTGACACTTCTTAATGTCAGTGTGATGTAGTGAAGTAAGAGTTTTCTCACATGTTTATCGAGCACAAAGATTGCAAGCTCTGCTTTTGCAGAAGGTGAGGAGGCAGACAATAGCAAGGGGCTTTGAAGGTAAGAGAAGCGAGGAAAGAATGCCAATGCGATGGATGACAGAACTCAAATGGAAAATTGTGCTGCCGTAAGAAGCCAGGCGAGAAACAAAATCTGTATTAAACAAGTGAGAGGGAAGAGGGCAAATACTGAACAAAAACTAGGAAGGAGATGGGAAGTGAGAATAAAAACCAGGTGACATTTTCAATAACACTAGAAATCTTGAGCGTCTTTCAGAAAGTGGCACCCAGTCTTTGGGGTGTCTGGTTCTTGAGGTGCTGATGCCTTTAAGCATGAAGCATGGTGATCGACTGCTAGCTTGAAGCAGTGCGTCGGTGCCTCTGGTGCTCTGCTACTTCGGCACCTCGTCAGTGCCTCTGAGCTGCTTCCAACTGAAGAGTCGTAAGAGCTTTTGGTCTGTAGGTTTCAGGAACAGGCATGGGAGTTGATGCATGCATGCTGTCAGAGCGCTGATTTTTCCACTGTTGAAATATGAAGGCAAGATATCAATGTTAGTCCAGAATAGTTCTGGTGGTGTTAAAATAATTGTCTAAAATACATACGATGGGAATTTGAAACTAGGAGGAGTAAACAAAGAGGGACTTAAGAGAGTCAACATCTCTCTGCCTAGAGTGTAGAACATCTGCACCTGGGCTAGAGCGGATTTCCAGTGCAAGATCGCTTCACAGAAATACTGATGTACTGGGTTGAATGAGGGGTTCGGTGAGTTTGGTTGTGCTAGGCAAAAGCTTCAGAGAGCAGCAGGTCTTCCCTGTGTCATACGTATGTGTGCTTAGAGAATCTGTCTGCAAGAGAAATCTCATTTCTGAGTTCACAGGAGATACAGGCCTATCTTAATTCAGGGATTGTAACTTTTAAAATCAGGTCTGGTTTAAGTTTTATTCTTTTGCAGGAATGCTTTTTTGTGGAGGTAATGTCTTTTCTGGACTTTCTGAATGGTGCTGGCGTCCTCGTCCCAAAGAGTTCTTGTATGGCATTGGCAGTGAGGACACAAGTTTTACTTTTCTAAACACAGGAGTGTTTGGGTGCCAGGTTTGCTTTCCTTGGCTGTTGCACTTGCCTTCTCCCACACCAACACTGAGTCATGCAGAAGGATCATTTTTAAAATCTGAAATCCTGAAGAAAATTATGTCAACCTGGTAGTAGAAAACTACTATTCCCAGACAACGTGTACTTATTTTAAAAATAAATTTCAGCAAATGGTACATGAAGCAAAGTACCCTTTTCTCCTTAGCAAAGCTGTTTTGTAAGGTCCTGCAGCTACTTCCATGGTTTTGAATAATTTGGTGCCACAGGTGTTTGATGCTTTGTACTACAGAAGAAGTACCAGTGAGTGCAGAATTTTATTAGAAATAGGATCTATTTGATGTCGGAGTTCTTGATTTTTCTGACAATGTGTCATCAGTTGGTAGATAATTCTGCTGGCCAACAAATTCTGCTGTGTAGTTTTGTTGTTTACTTTTAGTTGTTCTGGGTTTACAGATACTGTCTTTCACATTTGGAATTTTAGATTTAAACTTTTTTTGAAGATGAGTGGATTTTCTATTAAAAACAGAAGTTGAAGGACTTGGTTTTCCTTGCATCCCAAAACTAGAGAATAAACAAGATGCTCCACGAGCCGTGAAACCGCTGAAGACAAGTTTATTCGACGTGGTGGTGTTCTCTTGTATGTTGATCTCGGCTCCAGTGAACTCAGCCCTCTACACAGCAGCTCCAGTCTTCACACCAACAATGTTCCCTAAACCTGCTGTCACGGTGGTCTGACACTCCTGTTTAAAAAAAAAAAACAAAAAACAGGGCACAAATTACATCTGTTGTTTTACCTTGCCTTGTTTGAGGGGTACCAGCTATGGCTGGTACCAAGCTGCAGGCAGGCTCATGGTCCATCCTCTTAGCAGAATAGATCAAGCTCTAGCTGCAGTCTGTTTTCTGAGTTAGGGACTTTCAGTCTTGTAGGCAAATCTGAAATTTCACAAAACTTGTCAGAACATCGCTTTGGTATCCCTGCCCCTCCATCAAACATGGTTGGCATTGAACAGACTAGCAAGGAGACTTCAGGTGTTATCTCTGAGAAACCTCAGAGAAAATGCAACTTGAAATGCCAATTTAAAATGCTTTTGGTTTGTGTACAACTGATAACGATTATGGCATGCTCGCCAAAATGGGGAAATAATTAGCCCTTTTAATAAGATGGGCTTTCTCTCCCTAGACCCTTTCCTTGCTTATGCCACAGGTATTATCGCAACCTTGACTCCATCCTCTTGTAATCGATGGTCTTGCTGGACTTGTCAATGCAAGACGAAAGACATGCTCGGACTCAGGAGTCAAGAGCCGAAGAGTTAACAAATGGAGCAGTTAACTTGGGCTTATCGTATCAGACAGAAGTAAGGGGGGATAGCCCATCACTGTAAACCCAGTGGTCTGTGGGGCGCGGCAGAGGCTGCGCAGCCAGAGGTTGCTTCAGATAAAGCACAGATGGCCCCGGGAAGCGCATACCAAGGTGCCGCTCCGAAGGCGTGTCAGACTGCTGAGTCCCGCTTCTGATGACACGACATTCCATGCCAAGAGCCAGTTGACTTAGTCCCACCTCGCAAAAAGATTTTCAAATGTGTAGAAATTGACATTTGAAAAACTTTTTGGGGAGGAGGAGCCAAGCACAAAAACTTTACCTGACAGACGGGTTGGTGGGCCTGAACCTCTCTTCCCCCCCCAAGAAGGGATGCCTTTTTGGTAAGAGTCGCGCCTCTGACTCTGTCAGACATATCCCCAGGAACACATTGTTAACTAAAGCACTAAACCGTTACGTTGGGCTCAACTTTTGAGTGGACATAAACTGTTGACCAAGTCTGGGACTAGGAGTAGATCCAGCTACACCTAGACTCCTCTCTGAGGGAGAGTTTAGAACGCGAGGGGGTCTGCTCTGAACGTCGTGACTCAATGGGAGGGCTTTCCTTTTGCCACTTATCAGACTCCTCTGCCCCTTTCAACGCGACACCCTGTGAGATGGAGATGCCAGTGCTGGCCCATGCTGTTCCTTGCTCGGGCCAGTCTGCTGTCTGGCTAACACAGCTCTTCACAGTCTTGCTCTGTGTTAGCAGGAAAAATCCTTGGGTTACAGACAGAAAAGTGAGAGCATTAATTTGAAACGAAGTGTGTATTTACATCTCTGTCTGGACCAGCTTGGTTTTATTGCTAGCTTTCAGCAGCATAGTCAGTATTTTGTAAGAGTGAGTCTGTCTGCTATCCAGGCACTAAGGTAGCTGCCCTGCTTTGTACGAGCGATGTTAAGAACCTCGCTGTTCTTTCCCTGGGCAGACATGTGGGGCAGCTTCCAAATAACAAGATATCCATACAAGTGCATTGAAAGGGTTTATGCCCTGTACAGGTATCGTTAAATAAAATTTTTAAATAATTTAAATAAAAGGGAGGTGGGACATCTGCCCACACAGAGAAGATGTCTTATTAGTCTAAAAACCAAAAATAGTGCGCGTGTCCAACAGCTGTACAGGCTTTTTCAGTCTGTTGGGAAGAGTCCTACCCTCAGACATTGAGGGAGCTCACGGTCAGAGTTCAGAAGAGCATCCGTCCTGCCCTCCCAGCAGGGAAGGGTGGCCTGGGGTGCCGTGCAGCAAGAAGGCACCCTCTGCACCTAGTGTTAGAGGTTTGGAAGGATGGATGTAGGAAATGAAACTGGTTAGTTACACTGGCTTTCCATTTTCTTTAATTGTCTATCCATACTGTATCTATCCCTCATTAATGGGATTGTGTCTAGAACTGTCTGCGAAGAGCTGGCACCAGTAAACCGGTTATTATAGTAAAGAATTAATGCATGTCTGCTGTTTTTCTTGGGCTGTGTAAAGAATGGTGTATTAGCACAGACTACTTGGAGAGACCATGACTGAAATATTTTAGTGATGTGATATGTACAACTTACCTGACCCATTTCCAATATCTTATTGGCAGTGTCTGCTGCGCAATAGATGTGGCTTTTGCTTGATTATTTAGTTTTGAGGCTCCTTGAACTGGTTCCCTTTCAGCTGAAAGGCATCCCGGTGGTGGTGGTGTTCGCCAGAGCTCTGAGTAAAAATGACTTTGTTCTCTGCTATGTTAAATTGGCTGGTTAATTCTGGTGTTATTTACCCTGTAATTCATTAGTTTTACTCTACCATTGGCAGCTGACAGGCTGTAATTTCATGCCTTGCAATAAAAGATGTCTCATAATCTGCTTCATTTAGCAGCAAGAGAATTTAATGAAATTAACTGCAGTCCTAATTATGCCAGTGAATACTAAAGACTGCTATCAAGTTTCCTCAGAAAAGGACAAGGTCCACCTCATGAAGGATTTAGAATATAATTTCCTGGGAAAAGTTGCAAATGTCTCCTTCTATTGGCCAACAAGGGCCAATTACAAGTGCTGATATGACTTTAATGAACTAGTTTGTTCTGAGTATGTCTCACAAGGAATAATAATTTTTTATTTTTGAGCAAGTTTTTAGAGGTTTCTCTCCTTAGAATAGCTGATCTGTGAGAACGTGTTATTTTGCTTCTGTTTTGAAGAATTTTCACTCATCTTTTGTGGTGCTTTATGCTGAGTGCTTACAACTGAGGAGGCAGCTTGGGCGCACCATACTTCAGATATGGAGTGAGGGTAGTGGTTTGGGGAGATCTTCATCCCAGAGGAGGTTAGACAATTTGTTCTCATGTGCCATAATTCACTGGAAGATCATAGCTCAATTACACAAACACCGCAATTGGAAAAAAAAGAAACATGATCAAAGAGTGCTGACATTGTATGAAGGGAAAAGAAAAATTGATACTGAGGAAGCATTGCTAAGGTGGTGGAAACTTCGAGGCTGTTCTTCGCAGTTTTGTAAAGGGTTTCTTCTGATGCATGCTTTTTTTGTGCATATTCCTGACTTCGTATTGAGAAGGTCTTTCTCTATTTGCTGGCAGGGTTTTCTTGATTTCCGTTCCAAAGTATTGGTTGATGTATTTGCCAAATGTGCACTAGCAGCTTTCCAAGCACTGCCACACTTACGCAACATGATGTGAAGTGTAACCGCTGTTTTATGGCTTAAATGATGTTAAATGTAGTTAATTGGAAAAACTTTTAACTGCAGAGAATTTCCCTGTGAATAGCCTTCATAATAACCATCTCACTATAAAACGCAAAATGCTTTGCTCACAAGGACAACTGTACTATAAAGGTGAAGTGTATTGATCAAATTACCTGAGATAATAAACTTCGGATGAATAACTCCTCTGTTGATGAATGGGAGAAGTCTTCCTTTTTACCTAGTGGTGTTAGTGCAATGGGAAGGCAATTGAGAGAGAACAGCATTACAGAGTGCGTGGTTGTTTCAAGCAATAGTTTATATTTTTAAGTTAAATAGCTATGTGAAATTGTTGATGGAAAATGGCAGTGGATTTTTTTTTTTACTGTTCCTGTTTTTTTTTTTTTAAAGCTGTAATTTGTTCAAAGTACAATCATCTTCCTTCAGATAAAATGTTATATAAAAGTGAATATGTATGAGGAAAGAGACTTAAAACGGTCAGTATTTGTAGCATCTTGCAAAACTGAACAAAAAGCAAGCAGTCAACTTCTCCACACACATTGGTGGAAAGTGACGTCGTAACACAGCTGAACTCGGTGCTGGAGATGCTCCTGTCAAAGCAGGGAGGAGTTTAGGGCCCCAGTAAAGAGGAAGAAATATGCTGGAAGGGAGCTCAAAAGCAAATAAGATGTTCTTATTTTTTGTTGCTCAACACATGCTGTTCCTTTGTGTTCTGCTAAGTTGGGGTTTCATGAATTTCTTACAATTCTGGGAAAGAAAAGCAAGGTTATGGGTGGGTCTGCCTTTTGTAACAGCTTGAGTTTCGGATTTGACCAGAAATGTCAGCTACCTAGGCAACTACTACTACATAGCTTGCAATAAACCTAATGCAGACCTTTTTTTTATCGTTCAGAATACAAACAGAAAATTCTAGATTATCTGTTTATTCAGTGTATAGTAATCAGCTGTGGTTGCATTTGTAGGTGAAGAATTAAGCGAGAGCTGAAGAGAATGGGATGGCTTTAAAAAACCCATTAATAGATCATTTTGGAATATCCTCAGAATTATTGGTCAAAATGAGTAGAGACAACACAGAGTATTCAGACATGCGTGTTCTTTAAAGTGATATATGCCATCAAGTAAAAACAAATGGAAGTTAAAAAGAACCACAAGGAGCTGATCAACTTTGAGTATTCTTGTGACAATCCTTAAAACTATTGCCCGAAAAGAAGGATGTACGTATTTCAGAGGAAAGCACTCGACAATAAAAGCATAGCATAAGCTTTTCAATTTAATGCAGATGGGGAGCAAGGAAGTAATACGAAACACTAAAATAATGATTGGATTTAAAATTGACTATGGTGAGGGAAAGTATGGAATTCATATTCATAATAGACAGAGAAGCTCAGGATGGAAAGAATGCTCTATTACTGTTAGACATTGTATCTAAAAATAGCTAAAGGTGACGTGGCTACTAAATGTGATTGTGGTGTTCAAGAATTTTTCTTCTCAATTTTTTACAAGCTATATCAAAGCAGACAGCCTTTGGTTTTAGTTGAATGTGTCTGTGTGATATGCTTTAAGAACATTAGACACAGAATTTGAATTAAAGTTTTTAGATGATTGGGTGCAAAAATCCATGTCTTAAGTTTGTATAGCAACAGATTTTATCTTCTTGGGGAAGTCTCCAAAGATTGAACTGAGCAAGCTACTATATGCTGAAGGTGTTGGGTATGAGCAAGACAAGCAAGGAGGGGAACCAGGTGCAGGAACAAGTTTCAGAAAAACATTGCCACATGTAAGCATCGTAGGAGTGAAATGAACCATTGGACTACGTCATTCAAGTCCAAAGACATAAGCATGAGTAAAATAAATCCTTTTTCACAAGGTGATAACCAAGACCAAATAATAATAACTAAGACCAAAATATTAGCTTTAAATACTGTCATATAATGATGTCATTGGAGCGGAGAGCCTGCATAATATATGTATCAGCTGGCCTGATTGTTTTACTGTGGTGTTCTTATTTCAATTGGTGTATACAAAGTATGAAAAATTGACCTAAAAGGCCATACGTCTTGAATGAACCAAAATGTCATATCATAAATATACTTCACAGTAATTTGAAATAGGACTTAGTGTAGAAAAAGATGCAAAACCAGATTCCTTCATTCTACGTATCAGAAAAGATATTCTTTGAAAAGGTTCTGAGACGATGTGAAATACAATATGAATGTGATCACGTTGTCATTTCACATATGCAGAGAGAGGTATAGATAAATACAGATAGATACACGCACACACATATATATATATGAAACCCCCATATAAAAAGTATATATGTAAGAAACATTATCCTGTAGAAATGGAAAAGCTAGAGCAGAGGGCAACCAGAGTGAAACAGGGATTTGAGAATATCCGTGTATTCAAAAGGTGAGAGCGAGACAGGTCTGCAGTCTTTGGAAAGAGATTAAGAGGAGCCTTCTTTTAACGGCCAGGATTGATTCTGCGAGGCTGTTTGAGCTCGTGTCAAGCGCGACGCAAGGGGGCAAGAATTTAAGCTGGAGGAGAGGCCACGCACCACGGGAATGCGGGTGGAATCTGAATAGCGATGAAACAGACATTTCTAATACTTTACATGCAAAATTCAGTTTGGATTATTAGCAAACGTTAGTTTAGCTGAGGGTTTTCAGAGTTCATTCCTTAATGCAATTCATTTCTGCTGGCTACCTTCGAACTTTGGAAGAATAATGTTTAGTTGATACCGGAGAGCTACACCGCCAAACTTTTAGCACCCAAAATTAAAAGCTCAATTTGAAATGTGAACTAGATCAGAAGCCCACGGAGGCAGAAACTTGACTGTGAAAAGGTGCTTTGATGTCCATAATGTCTATTGTTTAATGTCTGGTTTTTGCTTTTAAATGCCAACGCACAGCATGGAGGCCTGGCCCTCCCATTGTGCAACAGAGGGTGCTTTGGGTGGTAGGGGAAAAAAGGGAGAAATCTTCCATCCTGCAAGCACAAAGTTGACACGTACGAAGGCTTTTGGAGATCTTTTTTAAGAAATTGTGTGCTAAAGTGTGCAAATCCAAAATAAGCGTGCTATGTGTGCATGTGTGCAAGAGAAAGTTAGCAGGTTTTATCTCTTAATGAATGGAGACTGCTGAAGTAAGGGTTAGGTAATTGAGTTTATAATTAATTAGCCATAACCCTCATCAGATAAAGCAGTTGTCGAGATTTTTTTTATCTCCTTTCTCTCCCCAGGGCCTGCCCTTCTTTGTCCTTGCACTGACAGCCAGCACTTATCTTAGGCCTTCTCCAGGTCCGTGCCCATCAACCCCTCCTCCCTTGGGCTGAGTTTTGGTGGTCAGCCGAGACCCTTATTGTCCTGTAAGGCTCACAATCAGCCTAGCTGTCGGGTGCCGGGATGATGAATTAGCGGTAGGAGTTAACGTGTAGGTGAACTCCAGATTGGACTCCCGATAGCTGGCGGAGCGGCTTCTGTGTGTTAGTCACTCTCCCCGGCACTGATACGCTGCTGACACTTTGCAACAAAGAGGTTAAAAAGCTAGATTTAGTAAAAGAAATGGTGCATTTCTCCAGAAAGTTAGGATGCTTACAAAGAACCCGTAATTTCTTCTGCTGTGCAATTCACCGTAACAATACCGAGAAAATAAATTAGATTTTACAGTGTTTCTTTTGGTAACCTTATCTCCCATATATTGTGGGTTGAGCTAGCTTGCTTGCAGTAGGGGTAGAAACTTTAGACATGTATCTTAAAAGCATCAAGATTGTAAAAGGTGTCTAGTCTCTCTGCCCGTTGAGCTAGATTAAGGGGATTTGAACATGGGATTTATCCTCTATCAAAGCACCGTCCTTTTATGGATGCGCTGGAGTAAAGGAGCTTTCTTGCTGTGTTTACAGGAGGCTTGTGGCATTGAGCTGGGTTTTTTTAGACAGGTTTACCTGCTGGAGGAGAAAAAAGTTCAGAAACAAGTCTGTGGGTTTTCTCTTCATCTGGGATTTTTGAATTAGAGATGAAGACTCCTGTGTCTTACAATATTGACTTCAGACTTTAGATGAGCACCGTTTCGCCTTAATGTGAGTGGCAGCACTAGAAAATGTAACTAAGTCTCTTGATGCAAGAAAGGGTTGATTCTTTTTGAAACTGTATAAAGCATTATTCTTCTGCGATGTCCTTAATATCCAAGTAGACAGGTAAAGCTTTCCCTTTTCCTTGTCATTTCAGCGGCAGTGTGTGATTTTTACTGAAATTCTTTCTGGACTCAGGCAGCAGCAGCTTCCCTGGGCACACATATGCCTTTCTAGGATCTTACTGAAAGTTAAATCAGTAATATATTAGTTAACCTCCATTTAAGATGATAGTGTAAGTGCATAAAAGATATTACTGATGGCAGAACAAACCTGTTCCGTTTTGGAATAATAGCTTTGCAATTGTCCTAGTGGGTCTTAAAACCCTGCAGCTGCTCTGCTCTGGTGCTTGCGGTTTGTGAAGCTCTTCAGTTATGCAAGATGTGCACTTTATCCCAGCACCGGAAAGCAAAGTTGCATGTACCTCGCCGCTAACTGCTTGAGCAAATGGAGAAGTAAAGGAAGCAATTCTATGCCTCATGTTTTGGCATGAGCTGTGATGTGAAATTCCAATTAGAGATCCAGAAACTTTTTTTTCTTCCACCAAGAGGGTGTTCAAATATTGGAGCAGATATCTAAAGGGGTTGTGAAATATCCGTCCTTGGAGATGACTCCTCAAAAGCCAGCTGAACGAGGCCGTAAGCCTGATCTGGGCTGGCCCAGCTCTAAGCACAGGGCTGAACTGGATGACATCCAGAAGTCTTTCCAAATACATTGTTCTGATTCTATAAATCCTAGGTGGTGTTCATGTGATCTAGTGAGCAAAGTCACTGTAGACATTGCTGACGTTGACGCTTCTGGAACACTTGTGCCATACATGTTTTGTATTTCAGTGAATTTAGCTTCTCTTAGGTGAATGAAATTAAGAAGAAAAGCTTACTGGAAGATTGCTTCCAAGAAGAGTGAAAGTCAGTGGTGGCCTAGTATGCAGAGCTCCTCTGTCCTCAGCAGCGAAGTCCTGCTGCGTTGCATGTTCTGCTCATCTCTGATAGGAATACTGCTGCCATTCAGAAGGGCTTCCTGGAGGCAACTTGCTTGACCAACCTCTCCAGCCCCATTTCACTAATTCTGTGATGAAAAAATGAAAATCCATGTTGACTTGCACTAATCTTTCTGCTGGTGAGCAACGATCCTTCTACCCTCTTTTAGCATAGCTAGGGGAGCCTCTCGTAGCATGCATGGATTTTCTTATGCACAACTCCTGGTTGTGGGTCAGAACAGCTGGCTTTGCATCCTGCATCTGAAAATAAATCAAAGGGAGCAAACAGTCTTCATGTCCCCCAAAGAGGCACTTAGTTTGTTTTATTTGTGAGAGAGACCAAGCATGAATATAGTGGAAGAAAGGAAGACAATGATCATCTCTAACATAAGAACTGTCCCAGAATTTTTTTCAGGTTGAGAATTTATACTTCAGATGAGTATCAGTCTTGTGTTGTGCTCTCTCATGCAGAAGGATAACTACATGTGCATTACGTCTAATTCTAGGGAACAGTGGCAGGGAAAAGCTTTTGCTTGATATGTGAGTCCAAAATGTAAGATGTTGGAAAATATTATCCTTGATCAGTTTTTTTAAAGCAAAGCTGATAGTGTCTTCCAGAAAGCGGGTGTGGATTAATATCATTGATTCAGTCTGGATTGAATTAATGCTGGTTGATTTTATGGTGGAAGAATATTCTTCTTGTTTTGTTTTCACTGGATATTGTTTGTTACTAACAGTGTATTGTGAGAAAAAAGTATATATAAAACTAATAAATCATATATCTAATACTGAACTTCCTATTAGCATAGTATTGTTTGAAAGTTTTTTCTTTAGTACAGGACACATTTTCTTCTCTAATACCCATTTTACTATAGTGTCAAAGAAAACTGTGTGTCTAGTAGAGCAGCTCCATTTCAAGCTTTTTAGTTGCTGTTGATAAAGGACAATGACATGCTTTGTTCCTAAAGGAATGTTTAAATGAGGTTTTATCTGTCATCTTCAAATGTTCAAATCCTCAGAAACAAGTGGAGTATGTTACAAGACATGTTAAAGAATGTCCGTGTTTTAAATCAGTACTGAAATTTACTTATATTAAATAGAGAAGTATGGAGGAAAGAGATAATTAGAATTTTGTAGCCCTTCAAAGCTTAGGAGATAGTAATGTCTACCGCAAGATCGCAGGAGGGAGTTTTAAAGCAGTGGACTGCAGCTGAGAGGTACCTCGCTCTTACCAACTCAGTCACCGACCGTGGCCTTTGGTGACGTTAGTAAAACTCTTGATTCTATGGACAGTAGTAGAGTAACTTCTTTATTTTGCTGGAGTCATGGGAAATACCAGTTAAATTTTCATGATGCCAGTACCCAAAGTGGTCTCATCCTGGTGCTGTGGCACTTCACTAATGCACTTGGTGCAGAACTGAAGCCGCAGTTAGGTGTCGTCTGGGCCCCTGTACGTCAGTGTCTTGTGTCATTACATCACCAGGGTGTTGGGGTGATACACTTAGGAGAAACCTCATAATACTCTGGAGATTCAAAAGAAAAACTTTGTGTTGAAAACACAGAACACAAGGCCTAGTGATGGATGGTGTAACCTAATTTTCTTTGCTGTTTTCAAAGCTGGGGTTTTCCTGGGTTCTTTTTCGCTAATTGCTGATAACAAAATCACCTTTGTTTTAAGTGTCTGTGAGTTTGGAAGATAGGAGAAGTTCTGAAAGACTGGGCAAGAGTCATGAATGCAAATAAACATCGTTTTGAGATTATAGGCCAACGCTGATACTGATAGCAGCTGATGCCACCACGTTACAGCCAGTTCATCGTGCAAGCGATCCTCTCGTCCTGGAAGTGTATGATGTATAACCCGCAGCAGTCGGATTTCTGCTCTTCCTTTGTATTAATTCTTTGTTTTTAAATCTCGAGGATACACCATGAGTGAAGTCCACACTGTTTCATTTTGTTTTTTAAGCACTCAAACTATGGTACCATTTTGCAGGGTGTTCTCCTGAGAGATGCTAGGGACAGCGATGGAAGCATTCAAATGATAAAGCAAAGCTTTATTTAATTTTTTGTAAATAACGAACTTGATGTGATAAGGAGAAAGTTGGGGTGACTGGACTTAAGATTTGCCACTTTGCAGTTAGGAATTTGAGTGCCTTTGAGGCATTTAGACTTGCAAAGAAGCAGTTTAAGGGCAGTGATAAAATAGCAAAACCTTCCGTCCTTGCACTAAGCAGCCTGGATACAGTGGCAGGGGTAATTTAAATTATGGCATATTTGCAAATCTGTTCTGTTTACAGGAAACAAAGAGAGTAGGTTTCTTTCCTGGAAGGTGTCTTTGAGAGAAAGCTGTTATTTCCTGGGTGACATCAGTGCTTTTTTCCCCACTCTGGTGATTTCAGAGCAGGGATTGATGGGCCCCTCTTCCTTAACGAGTTTTCTAAATTGATTTGATCATTGCTTTTTGTCACTTTTGTAGAACTAACATGGAAATGACAGAAAAAAGTCTGACACACCCAAGCACAGGGTAGTAAAGTTGGTAGTACGAAGTATCAGCAGCAGCCATAATTGACAAATAATACCCCTCATAAATACTGCCAGTCTTTTCAATTAGTTTTCATCTCAAATTCGGGATGCAAAATGATGGCCTGTCAACTGACAATGGATGACAAAAATTAATAAATTGTCTTCTAAATAGTATGGACACTTAAGAAAAATTGGGCAGCCAATTTAGCACAGCATGAACCGGGGGGAACCTTTTGTACTGTTGCCGTGCCACTAATGTTGTCTGGGTCTTTATTAATGGTGCTTGGCTGCTGCTGACAGTTTTGTTGCTACTGGCAACTTTCTTCATTAAAATTAAAGCCAGCGTCAAATCCCATTAGCCGCACTCTGGGTACCTTGCATTTTTATTTTTATATATATATGTTTTTTTTGTCTTTACAAACATGTTCTGTATCTATAGAAAGTTGGAAAAAGGTGGTTAAAAATTAGTCTTTCATCTTGTCTGTGACTGATTACTTAACTAAATAACAGATTAAATTTCTTTGAGAGATTGTCTCCAACATGTTATAACATACCTAGTCTACAGCCAAGTAACCGCACACAGAAATCTGTAAATGATCTTTACAAATTACCTTTTGTGAACATAGTGTTCTTCTGTATCGCCTGCAAGCTAGTTGGTTCCTCGATGCTCTTTCATGAAATGGTAATAGCCTCTGGAGGAGAGCTGCTCTCTTCTACGGTGTTCTTCTGTTGCCTGTTCAACTAAAATATTAATGATGTTGCATATATTCTTAAGATTGAGTTATCAACGTGTGAAAGGCAGCTCTTTGAGGAAAAAGATGCTGTGTGTATCTCTACATGATTTTTGGGAGGAACAAATATATTTCTGGAAACATCGTTTAGTTTTCTGCTTTAGAAAGTCTTGGGTTGACTTCTTCAGACAGAAGTCTTCATTCATAGAAATATATGGCACTGGATAACAGCTTTTGGTATACCTGCTGTCACTACCAAGTATTGTAAAACACTAAAATGCCGAGTTGACCAGTCCAGTAAATTATCTGAAGTACATCAAAGCAATCCATATTCTGTATTACAGATCACACGTAAAGACTTGACCCCAACTTTAAGACTTTGCATGGAAAAATCTGATGCTACCAGAAATGTCTCAAACAGACGTGCTGCCAGAGATGCCGACAGTGGACCATGGTCTAGCTGTGTGCTTTACTAATGGAGTACTCTTTCTGTAGCATCACACTTTGCTACCTGCTTGTGTATCAGACATTTCTAGAGGTAGACGTTTCCAAGGGAATTTAGTCACTGCCCCTTCATTACACCATCTTGTGTTAATTATACTCCTATGGACTTGTGCACCAGACCACCCTAGCTAGTCACAGAACGTGCCTTTTCTGGCGTCGTTTGTGTATGAGCCAGCGATCCCAAAATGTATCATCTGCTTCCCGATTCTTGAGGCTTCTGATAGATGGGCATCCCTTGGGAAATGCAAAATAAGACTTGGGTTTACATCTGTGGGATGGGTTGGGTTTGCAACCCAAGTGTGCTGTAACATGCTTCTGAGTGGGCAGAGAGGTAGAACAAAGTCTTCTGTCCTCACCTTGTGCTTGCTGTTATGACAATAATCATGTCCTTTGTTCAATTCAGAAAGTAGGAGGTGAGGTGGTTCGTCTTGAGTCCAGGCTTTGAAGCAGTAGCACCATGAAACTGCAGGTGAACGTGGGCTGAAGTGGGTTTGTTGCAGAAAACCAGCAAATGGCTCCGGATGCTAATACCTTCTTCTGACACCCTGTTTTCTTAGCAGCGTAAATAGCGCAAGTGCTGTATACGTAGCACCGTTTAAATGTTCGCTTAAATGGTTGTGTTTGGGAATGATCTTATATGGTAAGCGAAAAACAATTAACAGTTTAAATGGTCTTTTAAACTGATGCACTTGCAGCAATTTTTTGAGTAAAGTATGTGCTGCATGGCTCACATCTGAATTTCAATTCAGCTGAAATGTAGATTAAGTGACCCCATCATTCTCAAGAATGGATACTTTATAGAAGGAAAATAAACTCGTGACATTGGATTGGCATCCATCTATTAAATCCAAGTTGCGTCTCAGCTTTGCTGCTAAATCTTTTTGGTTTAAAAATAGTGGAAAAAAAAAGTGTCAGTAGTTAATTGTTGACTGAAGCTTAGTATCTGTTGAAGCAAATGAGGCATGAAATGTACTACATAGGAAGTATTGTATCTGAAGTGATTTTAACATTAAAACAATATTACAATTTTTAACTTGCTGACACAATGTGCAGAATCCTTTATTTTGAAATTGCACTGATTAATGCTAAGCTTCCTTAAGTGGAGGAGAGGAGGAGTTTGTGCTGTAGATAAGGCAGAGCAGGCCCAGACAGACCAGCTTTTTCCTGCAGAATCACTAGTTTCAGGCATATTAAGTAAATTTTGGGTTGTTTCAGATTATTACTTCATAGGCTAGAGGAATCCTAATAATGTCCTTGTTAAAAGCATTAATTTAAAATTTCTTAGGAAAGTTCTTTCGAATGACTGACACTGGCGATTGTCTCTCATATTATGTTAACTGTAATTTCTGTAACACCTATCAGAGTAAAAATGGATTACTTCTGCTAGTGACAGCAGTAGCTTTGCCTTTTTGCAGTACCAATTTAAGAACACAGTGCAATAAACCTGTATTTGAAAGTAAGTTGTCTTTAGAGTGTACCTTTAAATCCCTGGAAGTGGCCTTGGATAGGTTTTCAGTAGGGTTCAATGAGGCGTTGTAGATGTGGAGATACCGTGCTACAGAAGTCTTGAAATGCATGGTGTAGATTGAGCAAGTCAAGAGTCTTCAGGAACGTTGATTACGAGGTTGTGCTGTAGAGAGGTGTCAGTCTCCTGTGCTGACCCTGCTGGTGGGTTGCTTCTGGGAACTGGGGAGGTTCCTTTCTGCTCCACTAGACGTTGAGTTGGTCTTTGACAAAAGGCAGAAACCCACAGACTCTTGTGTTCTGTCTTCTGGTCAGCAGAAGTGATTGAAGGTCTTGTGTGTTGCGTTTTTTTAAGGGAATTTTTACAGCCAATAAAATGCATTTTTCCTCTCAAAGCACCCAACAGTGCGACTCAAGTCATGGTCCTTGACCAGCACTGGAAGATTTTGGGGTGAATTAGCTACACATTTTGATATTGAAGCCAGAATGATTTTGTTTTCAGATGATAAAGTACAGTTCGATTCATCGGCACAGTCGCAAGGACTATTGTGTGTGTTTTGAAAAGCGTAATTTAACAAGACATGGCTCTGCTGCACCTCGTAGATATATCGTAATTTTTTTATAAAGAGTTTGTTTAGCTCAAAGTCTACTCAGATGTTAAGCAAATAGCAAAGGGATGTGGTGGTAGCTGTCTCCTTATGCAGTTGCCTGTTTGTGTCTGGACAGGTTCTACGTTTATCTAAATATTTTCCTTTTGTTTAAGATGAAATTGAGAGCACAAGTGCTTTGATGCATTCGCCTGTACATGGGCTATAGTTGGCAGTGCATCATGTCCGGAATGGGCTGTGGTCTTCAGAATGTGTATTACACCTCAGGTGTCACAGGTTGATTCCTTCGCTTTTCCTTGTGGAACAGCGTGGTGGCCTCAGCTCAGATGCTGTCTCGGCACAGAGTAGGGTAGCATCTAAATTTTTTCTTCTTTTCACAAAACATGAACAACTTTACCGGAGAGTCTGTTCTAATCAAAACAAAGTTAGTATTCACCTTACAATTATATTAAAATATCCTTTCCAATGTGATCCATGCTGTAGGTCATTCTTCAAAGGATCAGGTTATACAAGAAATACGGTTATGACTAAACTGATTTTTCCCATTTTCGTCAGCTTTTTTCTGAACATGAAGCAGGATTTTATGAACTTCAGGAAATAGGATCCAGATTAAACCCAGTTACATTGTGTTTAATGCAACCATTTTAATGGGTAACCCCTCTTAGCCCACTAGCATATCTGCTCGCGTGACTGCTCTGACTTGCTTTCTGTTGACTGATAAAACTGCAGGTAGGTGCCTCAAACGAGGCATTTCTGAACTAATTTCTTGAGACAGCACTTCTGATCCCACTCTGAACTAAGCACAACTGCTGCCTTGATTTTGGATTTTTCTGGTAGTTGGTGTGCGGGGACGTTGACATATCTTCCCTCAGAATCCATCTGTATGTACCACTTGGTCCTAGGCCAGCAGGAGAATGTGCTTGGTGTGGAGAGACATTTCACTTGCTGGGTTTTAGAGTTATGGGTACATTTTGTAACGTTTCAGTAACTCTGAAGCAGCTCAATGTCTGGAAGATGCTAATTCAATATGTACAATTTCCTTTAGCAGGTAGAGGTGAGTCAGTTAAAGAGGGTGAAGGAATGTTTTCTCGTTAGGTTCCTTACTCTTTTTTCCTGCTGTATTGATGAGAGGATGGTAACTGCCAACCATACATTAACTGCATCCCTGAAGGATTGTCATCTTCATTCCTGTCCCTCTGAGTTGGACATCTTTAAGTATGCAAACAGTAGGATGAGTCAGAGCATGCAATTACTGTTTCTCTGTGCATGTGTGCACAGACATATATATTTATTTTTTCTTTTTTTTTCTTGGTCTTAGGAGAGATTTGAGGAAGGAGAATGGGGTGGGTGGAAGGAAGAGCGGTGGAGCATCTTTGCAGCGTTGAACCGGTTCGGTGTGTCCTGGGAGGCTGGTCACATCATGAAGCGGTCTAGGGAGTGTCGCTGCCTATCCGGCAAGAGTATATAGAGTGGGGTCACTGGTGCCGATCATCCTGTGACCAGGGGACAGGATATAAAAGTGAAGAAAAGTGAGGCAATCAGGAAATACTGTTAACTAGAATAACGAAGAAGGTACCCTTCTACTGCAGAAGGAAAAAAAGATATTTCTTATCTTACCCCTACAAAGGTTTAAGGACCAGAGGTATAACAGTTCAGCAAAATAATTTTTTAATTCAGGACACTCCTTTTGATTAAAAAAATAATAAAAAAAAATTTAAAAATCCTGTTATAGTGCTGAGTTTCTGAGGGAGTTGTTCACGAAGACCTTTTTGGTCCCAAAATTTCACAACATGAAGTGCGAATCCTTTCTGCACAATAATATGGAACACAGTTTAAAAAAAAAAAACCACACACTTTTTTTTCCCCTGCTAGTGTTCTTGGTTTTGTTATTCAGTAGATGCTGTATTAAATTGGATTTTGTGTCCATCATTATTAAAATGTGAAGTGTGTCGGTCACAAAGCATACATTTCAGGGCAGTTAGCTGAATAATTCTTTTCTTTATTATCCCAAATTACTGCTGAGCTCTGGAGAGGTGAGCAGTTTAGCCAATTATTGCCATTTGAGCTGGATTTGTGGGTGATTAGCTCCTGGTCGAATTCAGTCCTGGCAAGGGCTTTGAAGCCTTCGCTTGTGTGATTTTCACAGCAGTGAGGTAGGAATAGACGCGGCTAATGACAGGAAGGTCGCGTGGGTTATGTGACCTGTGAGGGGGGGGCTCGGGTTTAGCAAATAGGGCATCCACAATAACAAGTGTGTCACTAACCCCGCCGTGCATAATCGGAGTTTTATAGGATTGTTGGAGATGCTGACAGCTCAATTAAAGTGTAACCCTTTGTACCATATACCCTGGCAGAATGACAGAAATATTACCACCAAAAAAGGGAGGGGGCCACAAGGGAACTGGTTAAAGATCCAGTATTCTTTTTCTTTCCCCCCTTCATCGGAGCTTGCACAGAACAAGCTGCAAAAAGCATCCATTTGTGAAATAATAGGTTGTCCGGGGGAGGGGTATGGTGCCAAACATGGCTACAAAAAAAAAGCTGCTCTTAAGTGGTCTTCCTGATGTTTCTATGGAAACACTATAGTATCAGGATAGAAAGTTAAAATTGGGTTTTAAGCTTTTCATGGCTTTTCTCCCATGAACCCCCCCTCCCCCCCAAATCCCTACTTTATATAAAACATGATAAAGAGAATTTCAGGATTCGGGAAATGGAGTGCTACTATAATGAGAGCCGTATCGTCTACCTAGAAGTAGTAATGTCTGCGCAATGATTCCTCTTTTTCTATCATCCCCCCCGAAGTTCAGTTTGTTTCTTAAGGAAAATAAATGTTCTGTTACATCTTTTTCATGCCTGACCCTGCAGCCGTTCCTACGGAATGTTTCTGCTCTTAGAGCCTTTTCCAAATTAACTGTGCCACGCAGTCCTGTTTGCTTGCACTGGGTCGGGTTCCCAACATCAGTTTTCCTTTTAATTTTAGTCTAGGTAGCATTGTTTCACCAAGCTGGTTGGCGTGGATGCTAACTTCGTTTGTGGCCGGTGTAGTTAGAGCGCAGTGCGGGATGCTGGAGCCGCAGCAAAGAGGTAAGAGTTCAAACGGAGCTGAGCGCTGCCGGCTCCTCTGCTGCTGACTTAGACCCCTTGGCATCAGCCGTCTGGTTTCTCTGACACCAAGATAATGATTTGCATCGCAGTGCATTTCGCATTAGCGCTGACGATGGTGTCAGGGAAACCACAACTGACAATGCCAATGGGTTAATAAACCAACTACTTGAGGTTATTAAGGGCTGTGATTTATTTTTTTCATTTTAGCAGCCCAGGGTAAATGAAACAAACCTCGGAAGGCAACAGAAGCAGAAACTACTGTAACGCAGAAAAAATTTGCAACTTGCTAGGTGCTGTGCCTCTTTCCGGGTGGTAAACTGGGTTTAGAGCGAGAGAAGTGCCATTCCTTTAAATGCTCAATTGCATTTTTTAACACACTTAAATATTAAACCCTGTAGAGTATGCGGTGTGATATTGATTTTATAAAGTCTAATTTTAGAAATAATAATAAATTAGGGCTGAGAAAAGCATGCTCCTTTCATAAAGCTGTCAGTTGAGGGAGTACTCAAGAAGTCTTCTACTTTGCTAAGCATCTCCGTACTTCATGTACCACGTTGTCTTTTGACGTGCCTCTTGGGGGTCTGGAGTATTATCCTGGCCGTGGTGCAGACGAGTGCAGCTTTGGGCTTGCAGTGCTCTGCCCGGGCGGTGTGTGTGTTGCTCCCTCTGGGTACTGCACCAGGGCTGGGTCTGTAGCTTTCCGTTCAAATTCTTTGGACGCTAGGCTGGCTGCTCTTGCATGATCATCTTTTTGCCCCTTAAGAAAGGTGCTCCTTAGGTGGGTGAATGTGACGTGCCAGATGATGGCTTCCTGTTCTCTAGTCCCCAGATTGTGGTGCAGTTGTCTCTTCTCAGCCACCTCATGCTTCTCAGTAGGGTTAGTAGGTTCCTATGCACAGCAAGATCCTGAGGAAAGCTTGTCCATGCCATACTGGAAATACGCAGCCTTCTGTTCAAAAAACTGCAGCTGCAAGGCTGAATTGTGAAAACTTTACTTAAATTACTTGCTGTGTATCAGAGGAACTTGTGCGTTACCCGCAGTTGGCAGGTAAGGTCAAAATCTGGAGGCTGAAGCGTTGGAGCCGTCATTAAAAATAAAACCGCACTAACAGTGAGCACTGTTTGTTCTTCCCGTTTACCTCGTCTTTAGTGCTGAGGTTCCTTGCAGGAATTTGGTAGCCGTTCTTGGTCGGAGGTGGCAATTGTCATTGCCGGTTCTGCAGTGAACAGTAAGACTTGCTTAATCAGCACTGAGAATTTTTTTTAGTAGATCTTTCTAAATTTTTTTAGTAGCTTGTGTGCAGAGAGCTTGGGAAATAGTGGGTTGCAGGTTGATTGTCCTTCAAGTTTTAGCAAAGCTATTATCTTTTGCTCCAAGTCAGGTCTGGGATCCTTCCTTTTCTTTGTCTCCAAATGGAAATAGGGGCTGATCAGCCTCAGCATTAGGTAACCATTCATGGCGTAATTACCTGCTGCACTGAGTTATTGCCTTGTGTTTAGGGAACGTTAGAAGAGAATTGGGTTCAATGTTCTGATTTCATTTTCTCCTAAAGCCGGTGTGTAACATAAATCTGAATAGTTTCTTCAGTGGGGAAGCATCTTTGAATCTGTAGCAAAACTGTGCTGCTGCTGTGGTGCCGGTTTTTAAGGAAGGTGGGGAGGGGTTTCCTGTGTGCCTGGCTGCAGTAAGAATATATGGGGTCTGTTAGGGGTTTTTTGTAGTGGTGGTGTTAGATACTGAAGTTTGAGAACATTTGAGGTCTGCTGTTTTCAGATCTCTTTAGAGGCAATCCACTTTCTCATAGCCTTTCTTTTGTGATTCAGTTGGTCCCCCAGTTGTGCCCTGTTACTGTAAGAGATGTTTACGACAGGTTTCCAACTGTAAAGACTTTAACAGCTTCCTAGCAGATTGACCAAAAGGCCAAGCAGCATTCCCTTAAGTTCCTGAGAAGAAAGACAAGTTTGGGAAATCAAGAAAACCAATGACGTTTGTATGGAAGGATTCCAAATACATTGGCCATCTTCAGCAGTTGATTCCCTGGAGGATTGGTTGCCTACTCTGGTTTCTGCTCAGATTAATTGTTGAAGAGAGAGCAGTGCCTACCATAAGCTTCCCATAGCATGCAAGTATTGTTAGTAGGTGAAATAGTTGGAGCTGGTGTCTACCATGTGCTGGAAGAATGGACTTTAAGACTAGGAATCTGTTACAGTTAAATATTCTGGAAGCAAAAAATATCAATTAAGAATTAATCTCTTTTTTATTATTAGGATAAGCTAGACTAGTCCCAGTGCTGCTGGCCAGGCGATCTAGAGTTGCCTAGTCACCCCAAACTGGAGGTTTTACCAGCATTTCTTCCCCGTGTAAATAGATGTAAAGGAGGCGGGTGTTTTGTTGATCAGAATTCATATGTAACAGTTAGTCTGTGATCCCGACTGGCGGCTGTTGCAGGTATGTGAGGGAGGATGTTTCTGACAAGCGTGGAGTTTTTTTCTTTTGTGAATGGGATGCAAATGGTAGAGCTGTAAAAAAATTAGTAGCACTGCTAGCTGCTAATCATAGCTAGGAGAACGAAAGACCTGAGTGGAAAATAACGAATTTGTGCTGTTAATGATGAAGTGCAAGATTACGTGTTTCATTCTGTCAAAACAACATCAGGGTAGCAGTATGGGGTTTGGTTAGAAATTAAGGAGGGGAAGCAAAAAATCTTGCATGATGTTGGTACCTCAGCCATGGCAGTGTTGGAAACTTCTAAAAGAAAATGGAAACCAAAGTATCGTGTTTTCTTTTCCAAAAGGTCTAGTCTTGGCTCTGCTTGGCGTGCTGAAAGAAGTCAAATGTACCAAATCCTCTTAAAACGAATAAACAATGCCCCACCACCACCAAAAAAAAAAAAACAAACAGACCCCACAAAGAAAAACCAAACAAAAAAACCACCACCAAACAAAAAAACCCAAGTTAAGTGCTATGTCTGGAGCAAATGCAAAAAAAAATGTGCAGTCAAGCTGTGATCACTGATATTATCCTGTTTGTAAAACCTGCTGTACCTTGTGGCCCCTGAAAAATCCAAAATACATGGGAAAGTGCGGAAATTAAAATGGAGCACAACAGGGCATGCCAAGTCTGTTGCTCCCCACACAGCATTAATTCTGTGGGCCAAGCGGTGGCTGTGAACATCTCTTGACCATCAGCATGTGCATTTTGATGACATACATTTGTGGGAAGTGTGTAAGTCTGTCCTGCTACCATCTCTCCAGCCTGTCTGAAAAATGAGGGCGGCTTCGATGCAGTATTAGCCAACTTTGAGAGGTCACTCTTTTAAATGCTGATAATGTGCCGCGTAAAACCTGAAAAATTCCATAAAATAAATGCATAATTGTTTCACCATTTGTCTTCATTTGTTGTTTAAGCAAGCAAGGTTTGTGGCTCACGGGAAGGCACCTGTAGCGGCGAGATCGAGCAGATTACTGCATATTCAGATGAACTGTGTCTATTATGCGTAGCGGTCCCTTGACCAGAGTTGGGATGGGGTTTTTTTCACCTTAAGTCCAATCAATCCTACGCTGGTGGCTTTTCATTAGCTGCTCCTGCTCTTGCAGTAATGATCGGGATGCAGAGCCTGGCGGCAGTCTGTAACTTCTCCCGGTGCCCTGAAGCTCAACAACATAAGCTGATTGACTCAGTTAGGGCCCCAGTCTCTAACAGCAAATGCAATCAATAAATCTTTGTTGGTAAATAATTGCTATTGAACAGAGTTTTAATATAAATTTATGAGTGGTGTTTTATCACAGCTTGAGGCTACAGCAAGCCACTGAGTGATGGATTTCAGATAACACTTACATTCATTACATTAACTTTGTAAGTTATTTAAAGCTTGTACACTTAACATTGCTTTTGGCTTGCAATGACCTCCTGGGACTAGACGTAGCATACACATTACTAATAAAGAGCTCGCGGAACGTACAGACGGTCCTCCTCTTGCTTTGTACGGTGACGCAGTTCCCCGAGCAAAACCCGGGAAGTGAAGTTCGTGCGCTCCGGTTGAAGCCTTTTTCCTGGGGCTCGTTAAAAGTACAGCTAGCGCAGTCTGGTGGGAGAAGCCTTCCTCCGTTAGGCGCAGAATTGCAATTTTGGAGGGAAGGTGGTAAAAAATTGAATTTGAAGTGTGAAATTCTTCTCGGTTTGTGAGCAAATTGGAGGTGTTAAATTCTTCGTGTTGAATCTGGAGGCTTTGGGTCAGCTGCGCCAAACTGCTGGGCTGAAGTTGCAGGTGAAAGGACTAACAAATGAAAGATTTCATACAAATTGGGAGAAATGATGTTAATTAATAATAATCTGAGGCAGAGATTATTTCAACAACAACAACAAAAAAATCAGTATTTTGAAGTACAAGTTGATCTACTTAGTGCCTTACTGCATAGCTTGGAGACTTAAATGTGATTTTTCTGATGTGCTGTGTGTACGCGGGGGCCTGTTTGGCCATGACTGGAGACGTGCCCAAACTACCTCTAAATTGCCTTGGAGGTACCAAAGGTCAGTGGGAACCCGTGTATCTTGTTTCCTAGGCAGAGTATCTGATGTGACTTAAATGTAGACATAATGTGACTGAAGTGAAGGGCTTTTTCTTTTTTTTTAAGTAACATTTCTTGTCATATCTGGGCCATTTATTTTTTTTTAAGTTTAGTTAATGTTAAAGTGCATTTATAACTGATCTAAACTGCGATACTAACAGCTTTTCTCCAGACCATTCTATATAATTGCCACAAAGTGGTGGTCTCTGGCCTTGGGGGAAAATTCGTGGTTTGTATGGGCTTCTCTGCTTCATAACACTTTAAGTTAGCTCCTTGTATTCAGAGCAGCTTCCTCTGCAGGTATCGGAAGATTTTTTAATTCTCAAATAATACCAAAATCTACTCTTTTTGCCAAGGTAGTGCCTGAAGAAAACAGATTGGGAAGTCTGGTTTGTTAGTTAGGCATGAATGGGTAGATGATACATATTTAATGCTGAGTATTTTTTCAACATGAAAGCACAGAATTCCACTTCAAAAGCGAAGTTAAATCCTCTTTTGATCGTTTTCTTCCTTTAGATTCAGCAATAGAATTTCAAAATTCACACCTGTGTAATAAAAATCATGATAGTAGTAGGTTTTTACTGTTTTTTGAGTTTATAATTAGCATGAATTGAAAGTTACGTAAGTAATGACACATTTTCTGTATAGCAAAGGGACAGTTAAAAAGGTGTGAAATAGGTATATTTTACTTTCTTCAAAACTTAAAAAAAAGGCAAGGGGAGGGGGAGGGGGGAGGAGGAAATCACCATTGTGACCCTTACAGCTTTTTCCCCATTAAAAGGTCTGAAGAACAAACCAGTGCAGGGAAACAGTAATTTTTGATCCCCACAGCACAGCGATAACTAGAATTGGGTCCCCCTAAATGCAAGCGAACGTGCTGCAGGTAAGGTGTGAAAGACTGGAAAGGTGAAGCAACGGATCACCTGCTATAGACAAACATACAAGTCAAAGGCAGAAATAAGCTTTCATTTTTTTTAACAGAAGAAAACAATGTCTCTAACCACTGGCAGACGATAATTGGGATGTGCGACTCACACTCACAGAAGCTTTTCTAAGAAAGCGTTTCAGAAACCCCATTCTCTCTTGTAAAAGTGGAGTTGTAGCAAGAAACAGAACAAAAAAAAAGGAGAAATCTGACCCCCAGATGGTCAGAAAGTTCAGAGTTTGTACCACTGCGTAATTCAGTCATCCGACACAAGCTTTCCATTACGGTCCCGTCCACAGATTGCTTTGAAGTGCAGAGGGTTGTTCTCGGAAGTTTTACTCAAAGTGTGTGTCCAGGAACAGGTGATTGTGAACTTGGCTTTTCCACTGGGATTGTCTCTGGTTGCAAAAGGAGAGTCGTGGGTTCATGTGAAGCGTGGGGCTTCAGCCGAAAGCTATAACTTCTGGGACTGAGAGAGAAAAAAAAAGTTGCCTAGCTCTGGAGGACCTCTACTTATGCAGAACTGCCCCTTGTCGCCTCGTGGCTTTGGGACTGGACCTGCAGAGAGGTTGCTCTGTGAAGCTCCAGGTCTAATGGGAAGACAGATACCATAACTTGCTTTCGAGGTTTTAACCTGCTTTAACAAAGACAACTCCATAGGAGTTGGAAGCACCATGCTTGATAGTGCCATTTTCTATGTTCTGTTTTCCCATTTTTTAAGTTCCGTGGAAAATGAGAGTGGAAAAACTCATGGGGATTGGAGATCTGAAGTTTGTATTGGTTTAGATTCCTGGTTCTGATTTAATGAAATGAATTTAAGTGTCTGCTTTTATCTGTACTCAGTCTGTGGAACTAGTGGGTCCCTGTCGCCACCAGGACATTTCAGTAAGACTTTCAATAACCAAAGTACTGTATGAATTCATTAGGAACTGGCTTCTGACTTGGTTTTGGGGATGAAAATTTCTTAGAGGAGTGCATTGCTGAAGCATGGCTTGATTTACCACCTTCAGTGCACTACAGCATGTTATATTTTGCTTTTCTAAGTGACTTTCTATTCTTGAGCTGAGAACAAGTTAATACGCGGTAGTAGTGCACGTCCATTTAAACACCATGATGGCTTTTTGTCTCAGCTGTTGATTGTTAAGCATTCATCACTGATGTTTAGGTTTAATACAATTTGTGGAAAGGTGAGTCACCTTGTCCACCTCCTTTCCTCTCTGATCACACCTCTTTCATTAAACTACAGAATTTATTGGAAAAACTTTGTATTTACCCTGTTACCATTTTTGCTGCTCTTGCCTGGAATTGGTGTCTCTCTTGCTGGAGTGAATAGCTGGGAGGATTTCCATTGCAGTGTCACCTTACTGAAAAGGGAATAAATGTATGCTTTTCTTTCTTTGTGGAGAGGCTGAGTCTGGACGGCAAGGAATCCCCAGGAACATGCGGAAGGGAGCACAAGCCACAGAGTAGGATCCTCATTCTCGCTCAACCTCGGGTTTATCATTTATTTTAGAGGGCTAGGAAATGCAACAAGTGTGGTGTCTTATCAACTAGGAGCGTGTATGGGTAACCTTACTCTGTGTCACATTAAAATGTACTTTCCTGAGGCATGGAATTCAGTGCCAAAGGGTTTTCACTGACCTGTTGGACAAAGCCAGTACTGATACAGTGTCCTCTGTTTACGTGACTTGGTTTAGGAAAGCCGCACTGAGAGCTTTTCCTCCTACATTGCAAGCACTGAAGCTGCTGGTGGAGAAAACATGCATCGTGGGAGAAGCGAGGGAAAAGAGTAACTTGCAGGAGAAAGCGTATCTAAAAGTGTTGGCAATTGTATTTATCTCTTTCTGTGTGTTAAATAGTTGTACCTTGGAAAAAGTGTGTTTAATTTTTTTTCTTTTTTCCTCTAACAGGGTATGCTGCTAAAGCGAAGTGGCAAGTCCTTGAATAAAGAGTGGAAGAAGAAATACGTCACGTTATGCGACAACGGTGTGCTGACCTACCATCCTAGTTTACATGTAAGTACACTGTGCTCTCCGTACGTTCACCACCATCAGGCCCTGATAAAGCAGTGTTAGCGAGTTCATCCTCACGTGTTTTTGTTGAGGCCTCTTTGGTGGAGAAACTGCTTTCTCTCTCTTCATTCCCTGCCCTCTCAAAAAGGCATAATCTGAAATATAATTCCGCGGTGCAAGTCTGTGAGTACAGTCAAGTTCCTTTGAATCCCCTGGAACAGGGCTTCCCTTGCATCCCAAGAGGCAGCTGAAATGGGATAAGCCTTTATTTTGTGCTGATGTTTTTATGGACTGGCTGTCGATCCCAGGATTGAAAAACAGAAGCATTTTATAAGAAAAAGCATCCTAGATGTGGTAAAGGGTGAGGAAAGTTTCTGGTATTTATCAGTGTGCAGTGGTGATGGTTTATTCAGAAGTCATTCTCAGCAGCAGCCTTCTGAAAATGGCATAGCTATTAAAATATGCGCTGTAAAACATTTTCATGTAAAGGCATCTACACTGTCTCTGCGCAAGGATCCTGTCTGTCCCTCTCAGTGTGTATAGTGCAATCCCTAGGTGTGGTTTTGGGGGTGCAAGGAGCGCAGTGATCTGACTCAGAACTACCCCATCCCAGAGGTCATAAAGCTAAGATTTGTCAGAGCTCGTTCCATGCCAGAGCAGTTCAAAAGACAGAGCCATTGTGGAGCCTCCGCATCTTGAAACTCCCAGGAGATTCCCAGCTCCTTCACTTCCTGTGTAGTATAGGCAAGAATAAAACACAGAAAACATGGTATGAACCTCACCGAGGTCTTCAGAATCATCTCAGGTCTGGTATTTTATCATCATATCCCATATGAAAATCAGAGGGTGGACAGCTGTAACATTTTTTAGGGCCAGTTCTTTCTAAACCTTTTGGTGTCATTTTGAGCTCCTGGGCAGTTTTTCATTAAGGATTGAAGACAGAGGTTTCGAACAGCTGTATTTCTGTGGGTGTGTGGTGAGGCTCTTAGACCTGCACATGGATCTGGCAGGAGACTTCTGTTTTAGATGGGTGATATATCGGGAGCCCTACTGATACTGTGCTGGCACCAACTTGCCGTTCCCTGTCTGCTGAGTATTACCATTTGCTCTGGCTTGGCACGAGATTTCATAGTCTCAGATTCTGCCATAATAATGGTTTGCTGTAGTTTCTGATGTTATGTCTGTGTCTCTTAAAAATTACTGAAGTTACATGACAACTAGCTTCAAGGCATTGCTGCTTTCCACCAGAAATCTTGCCCCTCAGCCCTTGTGTTCTAGAGCAACGTTTTGTCCAGTTTTTCACTGTTCCCTTGTGTGACACTGGACAAGTCTGTCTGGCTTCTTTGGCCATTCTTTAAATTTGGGGAATTCTGCTGTGAAGTAGTCCTGAAATACCTAATTTGTGTATCAGAATTGCTCACAGAAGGGAAGCATGGATACTGCATGCCTTGGAGCTGCCCCCATGGAGCTCCACGTGAATTTCCTTTGGATTGTGTTGGCCAACACTGGGTCAACAAGCAAGGAGGAGGCAAGCTGCCATTGTCCGCACCCACGTCCCTTCCTCGCTTTGTAGAAGGGCTCTATTGTTCCTGGCGGTTGCTGTGCACGTGTGTTTCATTGCCTCTTGCAGACAATAGAGTACTTCTTCTCTGTGGGCTTCCCTGGAGCTGCTTAGTCTCCCCCAGAGTGAGAATCCATTGAGATTAGAGGTAATTACTTTGAGATTAGAGGGAAATCCACTGGAGATTAGAGAGAATCCATTTAAAGAAGAAGTAATTACTAGCCTGTAATTGTTTCCCCTGCCATACCCCCCCCC
>Ga0065711_1030979_pt1 | contig 30899 bp, 12 predicted proteins | sample Hoacrofraction12_FD_59098 | JGI IMG/M metagenome (GOLD analysis project Ga0065711, IMG submission 59098) | Hoatzin crop microbial communities from Cojedes, Venezuela - Epithelial fraction 12 v2 (version 2) | ecosystem: Host-associated > Birds > Digestive system > Esophagus > Crop | place... | reverse complement strand
GGACAAGGTCCTGTGCAGCCTGCTGTAGGTGACCCTGCTTCGGCAGGGGGGTTGGACTAGATGACCCACAGAGGTCCCTTCCAACCCCTACTATTCTGTGATTCTGTGATTCTGTGACCAAGGCCCAGGAGAATGAGAAAAATAATAAGGAAATAGGAGGGAAAGGAATCAAGATAATAAAAGGGTGAAACAGAGCTCTACAGAGACAAAGCAAGAGCAGCATAACCTAGAAACACCAACAGTAGTACCAAGCCTGGATTGCCCCCAGGCTTCCTCTATAGCCCCCTTTGTCTCCTGACAATAAATATTTGGGAAACCTCCCAGTGCTGATGTGTATTCCTCTTTCTAGTCACTGTGCCATGTAGATGTTATTAATTATACAACGCCTGCCTGCAGTAGGTCCTCTTGTAGCCTTCTTAACAGTGGTTCTGGAGGATTTGACTCTCAAAAAAGCACAGCTTGGTTCCAAAACAAAAGATTTCTTCTCTTTTTTCTGCCTCAGCAACAGTGGTTTTTTTCATGTTTTTAAAAGCGAATTGTAATTGATACATGAGGAGTGGTGAGATTGCAAGGTCAATTACTCAGAAGTTAGAAAAATGTCAGAATTAAGGTTGCCTATACAGCCTTAATTATTTTGTCTTAGATGTAAGTATTACCATCTATAATTACATTAGTGCATGTAATTTTTTTCATAGCATTCTTTCCTTATGCAGTTCACAGGCTGCAAATCAGGTTTTATAATGAAAGAGGTTGTTGACTGTAGGATACCAGTGCATTTTTTTCAGAAAATAAAGGTACACAGCTAATGTAGCAGGAGCTGAAAGAAAGCAGATTTATTAACTGTGGTTGCTGGATGATTCCCAAAGAAACTGAACTTTATCAGAGTGTTCCTTCATGGAGCTGGGCAAATCATGCTCACGCCAGTGTGGACTTTTCATTTCTTCTGAGCCTGGTTGCTCTAATCTGGGACTGGCAATTAACAAAACACAGTGTGATCATGCAGAGGTTGCTACCATAATGCAGAAGTGTAGGGTATCTAACTGGGGTTACATTTTAAATTTTAACTCTGGTATTACCTAACTTTTGAATACTGATCTGGCAATATCTTTATTTAGTACTTGTCTTTTTCGAGTGTTTCAATTGTGTGTTTCTTAGATGTTAAATGTAACTGGTCTATTCACAACCTTAGCGCCAATCTGGATTTTTATCATCCTGACATAAGTCTGGAATTGTATCATTTTGAATTATGACCATGCCCTTAATATTCAGAACAGATTTGAGTTAGAGCGGTGAACAACTGTGGCTAATTCTTAGATTTCGTTATCCTTCTTCCTTTTCTGTGGCTAATTCTTTTATTTCCTTATCCTTCTTCCTTTCTGTAAAAGTCCAAATTTATTGCCAAAATAATAGTAATAATAATAATAAAGTTAATCTAAACTGACTAAATTTTGTTAGTTCAAATTAGCTAACTAGCCATGAGAAGAACAAAGTTCTAGAAAGCACAGTCACGATAAATCATACCTGATGTGATTTATGTATAATTGTTCTTGTCATATGATGGAGGAGAAGCCAGAGCAAATCATTACAGGCACATTCCTCTTCATAATCAAATACTGACACTTTTATCTCACCAAAGTAAACAGTTTGTGGGTGGTATCCTGCATACTATCCCCCACCACTGGAGCATTCCTACTGAGAAGTATTTCTGATGATATGTCGAGATGCTCCACATAGTATCACTTCCTAAGATCTTTGCTTGCTCTTTTTTCTGGTCCTTTGATGTGCTCCTCTGAGAAGTCACACGACTTGTGATAGTTGCATGACAAGGATGTCATTTCTCGTGGGCTTCTGTAACAGCCACCACTGACGAATGCTTACCTTGGAGGTCCAGAACAGTCAGGAGAAAATCTGTCACCCTACCACCAGGGTGACGGTTTCTGATATAGCTCTCACTCTGAATGCCTAAGCAAGGGAGCAGACAGGAGCAATCTACTTGGTCTTTTGGTTCAGCTCTCTTTTGGTAAGAAGTGCAGTGAATTTCCTGCAACTGACAAGTGAACAGTATCTACAGAAGATTCAGAATCTGGGGTTAGAATAAAAAGTATCAGTAGTTGTATTGTAGTCTCTGTCCTCGACAATAAATAATAGCTGGCTCTTTTACATTGCTTCTTACCAACAGATCTCAGGATGCTTTACAAAAAAAGGGGGTTTTGACCATATTTTCTCTAGTGTTTTGTCCAGTCTAGCTTTAAATTAATGTTCATAAAAATGCTATATTTCCAGTACACTTGCAAAAGCCCCAAAGCAGAGAAAAAATGAAGAAGCATTCATCCACACATCACATAAAACTTTATGATGAAACCATCAGAGGATAAGGATCAAGGCATACTACACGTAGTTTTCCTTTGATAATCACTCTTGCCATATTCGTTCCACACAGTCTCCTGGAAACCTAGCTCAAACAGAAAAAAAACAGAGTGAAAAAAAACACAGGTTCAAGAATTTTTCAAAATTGAGTAGCCCTTCTATGTACAGAAAACAGCACTTCGTTTCTGAAATTAATTTTCTAAACTACATGATGAAAACCATTAACACTACCATTGTACAGGCTACAGTAATCAAAGTTGTGCAGGCAAAATCAAAGATTGGTCTCAACAACTGGAAACATGTCAGACTACTTTGGTTGCCAACATATCATTTTCTCTTGCATCAAGACACATAATGGTGTTTTGAATAGAATTACATTCAGCTGCTTTTAATTTCTGTAGAACTAACGGCCAGGCTGGCTTTTACAGCTTGTGGATATGGAAGAAGCTTTTGCATGCAAGGATTTTGCTTATACTTGTTGTGAATAATTTCTAACTTCAAAGCTTGCCGGATTCCTCTAACTGATTTTTCATATTCACAAAAAACCTAAAATGTTGACTAACTCCTTGGGTCCAGGATATAAAATAGGCGTAAATTAGGAGTTTTCCAGTAAATTTCTTGTTAACAAAGAAAAATAACTTATCAAAAGGAAAACTAGAAGAAGGATCTGATTTAAAAGAAATTTAAATTTTTTTTTTACATTTCAGAACTGTTGATATGTCCTTTGAAACACTTTTAAGTGAAGTTTCATTAAGAAGAATTTCAGTTTTAAAAAATATTTTCTCATAATTTTTATGTAAACATCTGAAATCATTAAAAAGGAAATAAAATATATTTTATGGATAAAATGTTTCTACTTCTCTCATACTGTATTATTATCATTATATTAAAACACTTCAGATTAAATTTTCATTTTTGCCTAAAAGAAAGTTCTGACTCTTATCGAGAGAAAACAAGATTTTCCATACAGGTTTATTAAGCATGAATTTTGCCCTAGGCAGAAATTGGACATGATCTATTTGCTTGCCAAAATTGAATCAGATTTATAACTGATGAATTATGCTTTCCAAATCTATATTTAGAAATACATGTTTATTTTTCTGTTACATCACAACAGTGCCACAGCAAGAACCCATGGTATCTAGAGATAGGTTGTATTAGTCATATTTTAGCATAAATCGCCTTAAGCAATCCTTCGCGTATCAGAACTCATATGCTGTATAAAACAGCTGTATCTTATGAAATATTAAAGCACAGCACGATATCTACATAGTACAGTCAATTAAAAGAACAACATTATCAAATCAAATTCAACAGTCTGCATTCCCTTAAAAAAGATGAAGTTTTCATACCTACATCAGAGTTACTAGCTAAATTTTTTTGCTAGTACTGGCAGATTTTACTGCATTTTTAGAAAGTTTCCAACTCTGCTGTTTCTTCAAAAGACCTCAAAAGCCAAGACAAGAAAGACAAAATAGCAGGAAATAACTTGTATCCAACTGATTTCTGCTTAGTTTACTCTTGTTAGAAGGTCCTCCCTGTTTCTTGATTTGAAATGGGTATTTGAGACTTGTATCTCCCTAGAGCTCTTTTACTCAATATGTTTAGAAAACTCTCTCTCTTCTTTTTAAATACCCATGCAGTTTAAAAAACATTAGGAAGAAATTATAGCTTGGTGGGTATTTATTGTGATTTAACCCCTGACTGCAAATAAGTGCCCCGCAGCTGCTCAATCACTCCTTCCCCCACACTCCCTACCCCAGTGCGACGGGAAAGAGAATCGGGAGAAAAAAAGGGATCCCATCTCCACCCAGCCACCTCCCCAGTTTATATTCTGAGCATGATGTCATATAATATGGAATACCCCTTTGGGCAGTTTGGGTCAGCTATCCTGACTGTGCTCCCTCCCAGATTCTTGTGCCCTTCCTTGCCCAGCAGAGCATGAGAAGCTGAAAAGTCCTTTACTTAGTGTAAGCATTACCTACTAACCACTAAAACATCAGTATGCTATAAACATTATTCTCACACTAAACGCAAAACACAGCACTATATCAGTACTAGGTAGAAAATTAACTCTCCTCTCACTGAAACCAGGACTATTACACCCAGTTGGGAAGTCCGTGCTTCAGTGAGTGTGTAGGGAATCATACAGTTATGTACAACTTTGAAATAGAGGACTGTAAGTTTACTATTTACCTGAAAAAAACGCATATGGCTTGGTGACTATGCTGCTTACTTAGAAGCCAGCAGGCACCTGAACCTGTGTCTTCTGATGCACAGGTGGATGTGCTGACTTATCTATCACCTATCATGGAAGCAGCAATACTAAAAAATCTCCTATTTAATTTTCAGTGTGCTGTGAGTAGACCTTCCAGACTTACTACTGGCAAAGCAAGAGTTTTAATTGTCATATAAAACTAGTTTGATGAGACACAATTAATGATTCTTAATCTCGCTTGGCTCATCTCTGAACAGTCACTCTGTGCTTATTGAAGAAAGTCAGACATTTAGTTCAGCAGAAGTAGGGATTTGAGTTAACATTCTTTATCGCTAAAATTAAAGTGTTTTCCAGTAGGGTCTCAGCTTGTTATTTTTTTTCCTTTTCATATGGCCTAGCAGAAGTGGGTGGTCTGCCATTAATAAAAACTTCCCTGGGGAAAACTCTGAAGAATCACTTCTTTAAAAAGGCCTCATTTTATCATCTTTACATATTCATTCTCCAAGATATTCTTGCACACACTGAGATCAATACATTAGGATGCCTAATTCTTAATACCTACACAAATCTCTTTTTATTAACATCAAACTTACATTGGCAATTATTAGCATAGTGCCATAATTTTATCATTGTTATAACTTAAACTTGCAGATAATTGATTGCCTAAACCAATACTATGAAATAACTCAAATGTTGAAACTGGTCACAAATAGCATGCCTCTGTTTTCCTTTCGAGCCAACAAACTTACTTTCTATTATGAGTTACTTGCTGAACATGAAGACAGCTTCCCGTGATGCCATAACCGTCATTCAGTTTTCTTATATGAAGCAAGTTGAAATTTTCTTCTACTTGGTGAACAATAGCCCTGTTGGCATAAACAGGTGGATGACTTCCGACCTATTGTCTTCTTCTTAGGGGCTGTTTCTTCAGGCTAGGAGTAGATGCATCCACGATACCAAAACCTTACGGGGAAGATGGTGTTGCCACCTCACTTGTGGTGACTCATTAGAAGAAGATTAGTGCCTATCTGATGCTGTCTTGCATGACACTCTCTTCCCTAAATTGGAGAGACATGGATTTCACAGATGGACCACTCAGTAAACAAGAAATTGTTTGGATGGTTGCACTCAAAGAATTGCGATAAATGGCTCGATGTCCAGGTGAACACCAGTGATGAATGGCATTCCTCAGGATTCAGTTTTGGGACCGGAGATATTTAACATCTTTGCCAGTGACATAGACAGTGGGATTGAGTGCACTCTCAGCAAATTTGCAGATGACACCAAGCTGAGTGATGTGGTCATCAAGCTAGAGGGAAAGGATGCCATCAACAGGGACCTTGACAGGTCCCAGAGGTGGGCCTCTGTGAACCTCGTGAAGTTCAACAAGGCCATGTGCAACGTCCTGCATCTGGGTTGGGTCAATCCCTAACACAAATACAGGCTGGACGAAGAATGGAGAGCAGTCCTGAGGAGAAGGACTTGAGAGTGCTGGTTGATGAGAAGCTCGTCATCACACAACAGTGTGCATTCTCAGCCCAGAAGCCCAACCATATCCTGGGCTGCATCAAAAGAAATGTGGCCAGCTCTCGTGAGACCCCACCTCAAGTTCTGCATCCATCTCTGGAACCTTCTGCACAGGAAAGCCAGGGATCTGCTGGAGCGGATCCAGAGGAGGGCCACAAAAATTATTAGAGGGCTGGAATGCCTCTCCTGTGAGGAAAGGCTGAGAGAGCTGGGGCTATTCAGTCTGGATTAGTGAAGGCTCCAGAGAGACCTTGTAGCAGCCTTCCAGTACCTGAAGGGGGCCTACAAGAACACTGGAGAGGGACTCTATACAACGGTCTGTAGAGACAGGGCAAGGGGTAATGGCTTTAAACTAAAAGAGGGCAGATTTAGCTTAGATATAAAAAAGAAATTCTTTACCATGAAAGAGGTGAGGCACTGGCATAGGTTGCCCAGAGAAGTTGTGGATGCTCCCTCCCTAGAAGTGCTCAAGGCCAGGCTGGATAGGGCTTTGAGTCACCTGGTCTAGTGGAAGGTGTTCCTGGCCCATAGGAGGGGTTTTGCAACTAGGTGATCTTTAAGATCCCTCCCAACCCAAACCATTCTATGATTCTATGACTCTATTAGGAAGATATGTAATCAAGCTGAACAAGTGAGGGAAATAATTCTGGCAAGCACAGGAGGCCCCTACTTTGTAAGAAAGGTGGAAATGGGAACTTCAAATTTATAAGATTGTCTCAGTCCCTGGAAAGATATTAAGTCAATTCCTCTTTCAGTTCAGTTTCAGAGCCATGAAGGAGAAGGCAACAATCAGGAATAGTTAAGATAGATTTACACAGGGTCATTCATGCTTGTCCAGTGTGAAAGGCTACAATGATATAACTAGCTACGTGGATAGGGAAGAATAGTGTAATGCATATTTATTCAAGGTATGCATATGCTTGAATTTATTAAAACTTTGAACATCTCCTCCTGCAGGATTCTTATTTGGAAGGTGAGGGAGCATTGGATAGATCAACATGCTGCTAAGTAGATTGAAGACTGTCTGGCCCTCTCTATTCAAAGGGAAGTGCACATCCATTTCCAGCCTGGCTTGTATCCAGTGACAAAAGTTTCAATTAACAACTCCAGGGACTGATACTTGACAGAAACCTCAAGAAGTTCAACAGGCAGCAGCGCCAAGTTCTGCACCTGGAGTGTAGCAATTCTGTGGTATAGGATAGTAAGTTACTGGCTGAGTAATGAGCTCACTGAAAGGCATCTGGGGATTACGGAGATTCAACACCACATTGGATAAGCACCAGCAGTGAAATTTCATTGCAAAGAACAATGCAGCCCTAATATATTCGGCTACATTAGAATAAACATGACTACCATATTGAGGGAAGTTATGATTCCCTGGTAGCTGGCACTGCTGAGGTCGCATCTGGTCTGCTGCACCCAATATTGAGTCCTCTTATTCAAAACAGATTCAGAAAACCTGGTAGAGCTCCAACAGACTGTCAGAACTATCAGAAGGCTTGAGCACGTGACAAATAAGGATAGTCTGAAGAAGTTGAGCTTCATTGATGTGGAAGGTGATTAAGAGGTGATCTAAGAGATGCCTGAAACTACTTGAACGTCAGTTACAAAGATGATAGGATGAAATTGGATTTGGTAGTAGCAAACAATAGAAGAAGGAACAAAGGTCACAAAATGTTTCTTGGTGATTCATGTTGTACATTCTGTAAAGTAAAATTATTAGGGGAGTTGTGCAGTGCTGCACCAGCTTACTCAGAGAGCTGGTGAAGTCTCCAACTTTGGAGCTTTTCTACACTTACCTGGACAAAGCTGTAACTGATTTGACCCTGCACTGTTGAAAGCCCAGCTCTGAAATGGAGTTTGGACCAGATGATACTCCAAAGATGCCTCCCATCCAACATTTCTATGAGTCTGTTTTAGACATCTACAACAGCATGAAACGAATCATGCTCTAAACAGCACTGACTGCAATGGTTTATACTACTAAGGAAGGTATGGATGAACTCTTTAGTCATAGCTAGTGAATCCTGTCCTTAGAGATTTCAGGGCTGAGATTCATCTTCCTGAATGTAACAGTCTATAGTTTGAGCTAGTCACCCTCTACTCTCCTTTTCGTTGTTTCTAAAGTACAATTCATCTTATCACATATTAGTCAACCAAAATTGGTCAAGTTAATTGCATGATAAATGCCACTATTTTTTGCATTGACTGCAAAGGATGCAAATTTAATTTACTGAGGTATAGATGTTTACCTGTAGAAGTTCTCAATTGTTCTTATGAATCCTACTATGAATACTTAAATCCTTCAGTTAAGAAGGAAATTTTTGATGTTGAATCCATCTTCATGTTGGATATTAGCCATGAAAGTACTGGTTGCTTACAAAGTCCTTACAATTAAGTGTTAATTTATTTAAAAAAAAAAAAAGCAAAAAGTGTCAATATGTATTGGATGTTAGTTCTAAAAGCAGTGTATTAAACATCACACAGTGCTAGTAACAAAGACATTTTTACAAAGGCAAAGAAAAATTATTAATTGACTGATCATCACGCAATCACATGTGTATTTTACTCTTATTAGTAAAGAGATTAATGACCATTAGATAGTGAAATGAATTTCTAAACACTTAGGTAAATTTCTACAATCACAATTAAACCTATGCTGCAGAGATTTAAAAAGAGCATTTATACTTTCAACAAGGAAGCAAAGCAATAGCCTATGAAATACACTATTTTAGAAAGCAAACATTTCTTCAGTGCAAAAATACCAAACTGCATATAATTTGAGTTGTTGCACTGAACTTTGTTTTGTTACAAGATCCAGGTTATTGAAATGAGAAAGGAAAAACATGCACAGTGTGAAGTCAAACACACATATTTAAATAAAAAAAGAACATCCATACAATAAGGAAACTTTTTCACATTTCTTTTGGACTTGTAGTATTCAATTCTTTGTCTGTTTTCACCAGTAACTGTAGAATTTTGTGGTAGTGATAAATGGGAATGCAAACATAGGTTAGTACATCAACTTCTTATGTATATTTTCAATTAGTTTTATATGAACTCTTATTTTGTTTAAAAAAGTAAGTGAAAACAAGAAATATGTGCCCTGAATTCGTGATGGTCCAGTCACCAGAAGTTTCCAATTGAAATGTTTGTCAAGTTCGTAAATCAGGTTTGTAAGATTCTGGTTTACTAAAGCAGGATGCCACAGGCTGTTATTTTTTACCTTGTCTACGCCATGAAGATATTGTCCACTATATCCACAAAAGGTTGTACATATGAGCAATAAATTCCAAGATGCCTGAGAAATAGATCTCCTCTGCCTTTTTTAAGTTCAATTTAGTTATTCAGCTATAACTGAAATAATAGTTTGGCAGCAAAATCTTTAGAATACACATTTCCAGTTAAAATATCCCACTGGGATCAAGAAATAATATGGCAGATTTTAATTAGGATGTTTTGCATGAAATATTTGCATAGTTAACTAATATAAATAAGCCTTTATTGCACAAACTATGGAAATCAGAGTATTAATTCGACAAAAGCATTAAAAATAATATTGTGAAGGACACATTTAAAAAGTAAAACAAGAAAATTAAAACTCCCAGAGAAATATGTGTTCTTTTTTCTTCCTTTTTTTTTTTTACTTCTGAAAATTGCTTTATTGTTCATCTCCAGTGTAGCCTGTAGATGGATATCCCAAATCCAGCCCATTAGGACAACTGACACAATGAAACACAGTTACTGACCTCCAGGTCAGAGATTGAATCATAGGACAGAATAATATTCTACATTCTTGATTTCTTTTCCAGTGAAGGGAACTCTGGGTAATAGCAGGAAACACAATATGCTACAGTGGGCTCCGGTGTGGATAGCTGGGGATCAGGAACTCCATGTATCATTCATCATATGCTTGCAGAACAGGTAGTAAATTGCTGAAGATCTGTTTTTCAGTGGTCAAGAATGCTTGTATTATCTTCAGACTGTCTCTGGATCTGTAAATTGTCTATTCACAGTCATATTTCCATATGTATTTGAAATTAGTTTGTGTCCTTTCATGAGATAAGTACTTGTATTCAATAAAAAAAACCTTCAGCTTGCAGCATGTCTGGTACAAGAAATTTCCTTTGTGTAAAATTCCATTCTTGCTTTCATATTTGTACTAAAGTGGAAACATACCAGCTAAATCAGTGTTGCAACTTCTGCGTTATAGCACTGTAACATGTCACTGTTTTGCTTTTTATAAACCTGTAAATCAAATCTTCAGAATTTCCTAAAAGCATAAGAAAGGCCATTCCAGACTGGGCCTGTGGTTCAATGTTTTGTCTCCAAGGTGCGTGTGGGGAATAACAGATGCAGAAAATATATATATACACGCACATGTGTATGCACATACTTATATATATTTGCAGAAAATGGTTTTTTATTGTATTTTTGTACCCTCAACACTTCCACTGAGGATGTTTTTTATGTGCTTGTGTGTGTATACATATATTCATATACACATACGTACACGTATTTGTGTACTTTATGAGCACGAATATATGGCCTATGCAGATGTGGGAGTGTCTGTGTAATACCAAAGATTGTTTATTTTTACTATATGAATTTTGTTAATTCTGATTAGGCCTGCAAATTAACTGGCTCATGAATAAAATGGATACTGATATCTATGTATAATCCAAATTGTTCTGAGTAAAAATTCTTTGTCTTCATATTAATTAATCAACATTGAAGCATAGACAAGAACAGTGTTTAGGACCTTTCACAAATGGCAAAGGAATCCTGTAGCAAAGCACAGTGATGATGAAAGAGTTAATATGAAAAGTTATTAAAACTATATAAGGCAATCTTTTCAAATGTCTGTGTTCCTGCAGGCTCATAAATGGTACCTTTATCTGATTAAACCTGGCAACACAACACTGAGATAATCCATTAGACGGCAAATGCTTGCAACAGAAATATATGATGTTGCTACCTTGAGCACAAGTTTAATAAAGATATCTATGAACCTCATTTGATTTCTCAGATTTGCAGGAACACTGGCAGGAAGAACAGCTCTTCCTGACTTGAAGGTAGGGGTACAGAAAATGCCATTCAATCATTCAAATGTTGGGAGACCAACTCAGATCTTCTAACGCAATGATCATCAGAATCATAGAATAGTTTGGGTTGGAAAAAACCTTTAAAGGTCATCTAGTCCAACCTCTCTGCAACGGAATCAGCTAGATCAGGCTGCTCAGAGCCCCATACAATTTGACCTTGCATGTTTCCAGGGATGGGGCATCTACCACCTCTCTGAGCAGCCTGAAGTTGAGACATACTTTGTATTCTATTTTGCTTATCAAAAACCTCCAGTTCTAAAACTAACCTTACTTTGTTCCATATTTTAATCCCATGTTTAATTGCATTTCAGGAGCTGGTAGGTACAGATATAGGGACTCTCCAATGCAATTGGTTAAATGTATGCAGCTGAAGGATGATTAGATGTGAAAAAAGGAAACTGGAAATAGAAACCAGCCCATCTAATCCTAACACAGATGAACACTTGCTATTTTAAGGGGGTCTGTGTACAGACAGAAGACGATTTGAGGGAGAAAAGGTCATTGCATTTGACATATTTGAGTGGTGAAGTGAAGAAGATCAGAGTATCAATGCAGCTCTCATGGTAAACTTCTTGTCCTTGTAAGACAGACATAAAACTTTTCTTCAGTGAAAGGTAGAAAACAAAAATAAGACAGAGCTATACACTGGGTTGCCAGATCTTCTAATAAAGACAATTTTTTATCCATGTAATTACCTAAAATGTAGCTAAAGTAAATATTACAGTTGAATTCTATTCATATTTATCCCTTTAGAAAGATGCTATCTCTTTAACAGAGAGATATTTTGTCTTCATTTAATTTTAATGTGCCTTCCTCATCTATGCTTGAGATGTTTGGAAATGTGTAACAAATATTTTAGAGTTCTAGGTAGATGGGATCAGTTGCAATTCACAAATTTTGACATCAGAGGATCTGTCTCATTTAATTAGAATTATGATTCTGTAACAGTTAAATTATATATCTGTATTTTTTTTAAAGCCTGTCTAGATTAAGAGTAACTTCAGTGAAGTAAGCTGTCTCAATTCACACCTGATTTACACTGCTGCAGTGAGTTTCACCTATTTAACACAGATGTATGTGTGGTAGACCTGAACCCCTGTTAGACTTACATGCTGGCAAACTTCCAAAAAGGAAATTTTTATATGTAATGAAGCTAATATCATGGAACATAGTGCTGATTCTATGACACTTTGTAGTGTTTCATGTGTTAGGCTGGGATATTTTCTCTCAGGATTTATATATCTTGGCCAATTGAAGGAGATCCCTGGTGGATATTATTTGTTGATGTACCTTTGTTTTTAAGAAACAACTGCCAATGCCCAAATGAATAGTCATGATGCAGCTGGAGCTTCTTTGTTGTGGGATTTGAAGGTTTATAGACGAGTTTACAGAATGTCAAGTCATATTATGTGCTACATGGGGATGTGACCTGATGGGTAGAAATCAAAGCTGCAAAGTGTCATGCTGATACAGTGGAGACTGAGAGTCGCTGACCTACCTTTTAGTAATATAAATTTATTTGTAGTGATATAAAGATAGCTTTAACCCTGGATACAAAGAGATTACAGCTTGAAAGGTCTATAAATCTATTATATTCTTGAATAAAAGATTATAGGCATGAGATGCAATGCTTATCAGTTCCTTTTGTTCATCCCCTTTTACCAATACATAATTGCACTTCACTGGGTTAGTAGCAGGGGCATTACTCTAGAAATGACTTGTGGTTTATTTTTATAAAGACAATAGCACATCAAACTTCTATTTAAAGAAAATGAGTCTACAATTAAGGCATCTTCATTCAGACAGGTTTCAGGTAGTGCTTGGGCATGGAGACTGAAGGAGTTGGGTAAGATATTGCTGTCACCCACCTCTTGTCCTACATGTGTCTGGTGGCTTTATGTCAGCTGTGCAGTCCTTGCCTGTGCACTCAAAAGTGGAGTTCTGCTCACACAAATGCCTGACTTTGGGACTACTTCAAGCATGTAAAGGACTGCTGTCAACAGTGACATTTTCCAGGAAAGTGAAATTTGTCATCTGAGCAGTCCTGGCTTCTTCTTCACTTGTTTCCCCTGGGGTCCATGACGTAGCTGTGTCTCTGTCTATGTTATTCATGCCACGTTTACTGTAGCAAGTGTTGCACACACCATACATGACACTTCTATCACAGTTCCATCCCTGTGTAGAGACTCTGTCCAAGGAATAAGAGACCCAAATCCATTCTTCCTTTGTCTGAAGGAATTAGAGTTAATCTCCAGGCTAACAGCCTTTTGTCACTTTTCTTTGAAGTTTCCTGCTTAGAGTGGAATAGAACCAGCACATAACTGCTATTTTAAATGAGTTGACTTAGAAAGCATTTGGGTAAGCATGCTGTATTTTATCAGGGTTGGTTTTTAAATTAGTTTTTAATTCCAGGCAATAAATTTCAATAAAAAAACCCCAAAGTGCCTATCTCCCTCTCTCTCCCTCCCTCTCTTTCTCTAGAGCAGCGGTGCTAAACAAAAACAGAGGCTCATCTTTGATGGTGACCAACAGCAGATGTCCAGGGAACGAACAGAATAACAGGGTATGCACAGAGTGGTACTTTCATTGCTTATATTCCTGGCTATATTTGGTTCAGGGACCTTCTGAACTAAAGCCAGAGGTTGTAATTAGACCACCATGTTTTGTCGTCATTGGTGGAGCTTTGCTCCATTAGCTTGCCTAATCAACTTTCTAATCCATTTATACTCTTGGCATCCAAAACATCCTGTAGCCATAGGTTCAACAATCCATTTAAGTATTGAATGACAAAGGTATTTCCTTTGAGTATTTCAGAAAATATTCTTTGTAATTCCATTTGATGTTCTCTCATTTCCAAGTCACTAAATCCACAATACTATTACCCTTTCCATCTTATTTTTACAGATCTCTGTTATATCTCAGTCATCTCTTGTTTAAGCTTAAGAGTCACAATCAGTTCAATATTTTTGTAGAGAAACCTCACATGTCTTTCAGCCTTCTAGTGGCACTGTCTTCCTCTTCAGAGCAGGAGACAAAAACCCCGTGAGATTTTCAAAACAAGAGTCATTTGGATGACCAGCACAATGTTGATCATTTGGGTGATCAACAAGCACCAGTCATTCGGATATTCTCATAGAGTTACACCATTTTCAGTTCTATTTCCATTCTGCTCTCTAATCGTCACTCAGCAGTTCCTGACACTGTCTTTTTCACCACAGCTAAATATTAAACTCACAGTATAAGATAATTAGTAACAATTATTTTAGCTTTTTTATCTGGAAAGTCCGTATGAACTTCAGTGCATACAAATGTTAATGTATAGCCAAGTGAATATATTGTAATGAAAAATATGAAATAAATTAATATAGAATGTTAACATAAATCAAACTGAAATAAACTTAACATTAACTAAAAGATATTAAAATTTAGGAACTTAAATAATACATACTATGGTTTTATGGAAATCAAAGCTATGTTTTGGTTTATGCTGCTTACAATATACAAGGACTTTAGAGGTCCAAGCGGTGATCAGCTTCCTTTTAGTAAAATTATGACCCAAAAATTCAAGCAAAATTTGAGGATTAAGACCACGGAAAGAAGAAGGAAATGAAATATTTTTCACTATTCTATGCACAGAATAAGAGCAAACAGTGAGTTTACAAGACCACACACACAAAAAAAAACTATAAATCTTTAGGAACTGTCTTTGAAACTTCTGAAAGTCTTAGCCAGTGTTATATTCATAAGACCATCCAAATTTGTTTAAAATCCTAAACAGAACCATGTGTTTCCCATCTGTTTACTTCTTCAGAAATATTTGTATCACACATAAAATCCAAAACTACTTTGCAAGCTTTTTGAATTTTGCATACTTCTGACTAATCAAAATCTGTAAATATTTTTCCCTGATCTGTCTGTTACAGAAATTTCTCCCACACTGTTTCTCACTGAGGAATCAAGGACAAACTTTGTCGTAGAGAATGGAAAAGAGTGGTCCTTCTTCAGGTCCTTCCCACGCTGTGCACATTTTCTGGATCACTGATTTGATATACTGTGTCTGTTGCATTTGCATCTGGCTCACATGAAATCCTGCCACTGCTTTAGCAGCACCTGTGGTGGGATCACTACTTTCTTGCAAGACACTGGACCAGAAATGAAGACTAATATACCTGGCTGGAACAAAGACAAATGTATTTACAGCTGGAAATACCCATCTAAAGAATCTGGAGCCTATTCACCCGTGTTGTGCAGTGTTCTTTGGGATCTTTAATGTCTACAAATGTCAGGGGGACTCAGCTTTGTAGATTTTCTCTTGGGAAAAAACACTAACAATCACCTGTAGCATCCTGTCTGATGACACCAGGATGGAACACTGGGTTATTTCTGGTTCATGGTGCAAGAATACTACTCACTAAATTGCTAACACTATTTCCTGCATTGCTGATATACCTTTGGAGGAGACGTTTCTGACCTGGTCATAACATTTGCAAAGGTCACAGACCAGGGCAGGACTTCTACTGAGCTCGCTAATAATTGCATGGAAGCTTTGTGGAAAGACTGGATATTTTGCTTGCTGTGAAATTTATATTTACTATTCCCTTTTTTCTCACTCCTGCCTTCTACTAGCAGTATTGGAAATGTGCCAGTTCTGTGACAGTTTCCTTTCCTTGTCTTGACTGACACACATACTGAGTTTGAAGTACGAATAGCTCAAAAGATGATTTGAGGATCAATATAAATAAAACTGACACTGGTCTGATGGGAATTTATTTGTTGTTGTTCTGGGTAGAAGTAGCAGTGGACAGGCTTGGAATATGGTATGACATACCGTGAATCGTACCTTCTGTGCTGATATTTTCTTTGATTAATTTATTATATGGCTATGATTAAGATATAGATGTTCTATGTAACACATTGCTTTGTATATATATATATAGATATATAGATGCAAAAGCAAGATTTGTAATAAATCCAATCACTGTTCACCTTTGACTTTTACGTCACATGCCCTCTTCCATTAATTCATCTCCCTCAGACTTATTCTACTATTACAAAGCTATGAAAAGCCACCATCCTTCAACAGCAGGCAGCAGTCTAATATGTCATTCTTTTTCTTCTCAGATGTGTATAGAATTGCCTGATGTAAAAAGCACTCCACTCAAAGTTTATGGCGAAAAAAAGCTCAGAATATTAATAATTTGTCCTGGCTTAAAAGTGCAACATTGTTTAAGTAACATAAAATCTCACAGAAGCCTTAATTTTAGGCAGACAACACTGAAGATAATGGCAAGACTTTTTTTTGCATGTTAAAGATGAAGGTAGATTAAGGACATTCAGCTTATCCTTCAAACTGACAGGACAAGATCCAAATTTAATCTGAAACTCAAATCTGTGTGACTGCCAAGTCAAAGCCAATGAACTCCATCTTTCAGTGGGACGGTGCTCAGTGCCATACAGTGTGTGGGTATGCATTTCTGACTGGTAACAGGGTGGACAGCAAGCCTGTGACTGTCTGCATTTCCACGTGAAGCTTAAATGCGTTTCATAAGTATAAAGTACCAAACAAAAATGTAGAATAGCAGATACAGCAAGAGAAATAAAGGATGAATTAGAGATAATGAGAACAGAACTACCATAAAAGGAAAAGACATTGGTACAAAGATGAGTTTTAAAATGTAGAATCATAGAAGCCTAGGTTGGAAAAGTCCTCTAAGGTCATCAAGTCCATGCCTACTAAAACATACCACAAAGTGCCACATCTATAAGTTTTTTGAACACCTCCAGGGATGGGGACTCCACCAACTCCCTGGGCAGCCTATTCCAATGTCTGACCACTCTTTCAGTAAAGAAATTTTTCCTAATATCTCATCTAAACCTTCCTTGATGCAACTTGAGACCATTGCCTCTCGTCCTATCGCTGGTTACTTGGGAGAAGAGACCAACAGCCACCTCACTGGAACCTCCTTTCAGGTAGTTGTAGAGAACAAGAAGGTCTAACCTCAGCCTCCTCTTCGCCAGGCTAAACAGCCCCAGCTCCCTCAGCCACTCCTCATAAGGCTTGTTCTCTAGACCCTTCATCAGCCTCGTTGCTCTTCTCTCGACATACTCCAGCACCTCAGTGTCCTTCTTGCGGTGAGGTGCCCAAAACTGAACACAGTACTCCAGGTGCGGCCTCACCAGTGCTGAGTACAGGGGCACAATTACCGCCTTACTCCTGCTGGCCACACTATTCCTGATACAAGCAAGGATGCCATTGGCCTTCTTGGCCACCTGGGCATCCTGCTGGTTCATCTTCAGCCAGCTGTTGATCAACACCCCACGGTCCTTTTCCACCAGGCAGATTTCCAGCCGCTCTTCCCCAATCATGATTTCAAGAACAGGAAACCCACTTTTTGCTGTTGTGCTTCTTCAAGTAATATAAAAACTCTGGGTTTCCAATAGTTAATTGGGGACTCTAACAAAAATGTTATAGTTAAAAATGGAATCAGTGTAATATTCTTACCAAAAATTCTAAATGTGGTCATTTTTAGCTTGTAACTTTGCCACTTGACCATTTGGAAATACAAAGGATATTGGTCACTTAAATGTTGCAGAGCTGCCATGTATCTTTTCCATGAGAACAAGCATACTAGAAACACCAGGCTCCAACAGGAGGCTGCAAACATCATTCAGGCCCCACATGGTAAGAAGGAATTAGCAGTTTTATGAGGATTCTACTTGACAGACTATAAGTAGTTAATTGACTTTTACGACATTTTTTATTAGATATGAAGAGTATGTAAAATCTCTTTTGCTTCTGCTTAGTGGTACTTCTTGTTCTCATTTTGCTATATGCTAAAGGTATGCGAACAATCACATACTTGATGAAATCAAACAGTACTGAGACATACAATGTTGGATATCTAGTGCCATCCAAAAATAGCTAGAGCAAAAGCCTACAACCCAAGCAAGAACATAGCTTCTGCATAGAGAGGGAAAAGTTCACTGACTAAAGGATTAATTTGGTAGAAGTTAAATAGAAAGTGAATTTAGAAGAAGTAGTTATGCACACAAACACATGCATATTTATTCACAGCCATATTATATATCTGCAGAGTTCAACAGGCTAATAAATAGCATGATAAGCTATTCATTGTGGATCACTGATGGAATTTACTTCTTGTTTTCCTAGTGTGAATTACTAAAAGTCACATCACAGTTTTCATGATTTTTTCATTATTCAAAATAATTTGCTGAATATCTTGAATAATGTTTCATTGTACAAATTTTCATATTTATGAATATTCATGTATCATTTACTCATTTTTAGCTTATTCAGAAATTCAGATTTCATCTGTTTTGTTGACACATTTAGACATACAGATATATCCATGCACCCTGTCTAAATCTGAGAATTCTTACAGTTGTATTTCTGGAGCAAATATTTACATCAGCATATTAAAAATATTCTGTGCATTATTATTATGAAAGAACATACCTAAAATTCTCTGGATACTGTCTTCAGAATATATATTTGAATAATATTCTCTTTTTGCTAGATTATTTACAGAAAATTAATAGAAGCAGTCCTGTTAAAAACTGTACAGAAACACGTTTGCACTATATCTGTCTTCCATTTCTTCCCTGTGATAGCAGACTTATTCAAAGGTTATCAACATACGCAGTGTATTGTTGATGGATTGTTTTATAGCCTTTATTAACATACATAGGTTAAAAAAAAATGAGCAATCTAACTTCAATTTAAAATTCATGATTTCCCCTTGAAAAGCTATTATTTGAACTTTTTTAATTTACCGTTTCTTACTTGAACTTGGTATTTCTATCCTTCTGCCCTAGTCAATGGGTTGTTTAAGATCCAATCCTAAAGGACTTCAGGATCCAGTCTTAAATTTATGTCTCTTAAAGGTTCCTGCAATTAAACTTAATTCAACACTGGTCTCTCTCTTGCGGCTATAGACTTTACTGATATTGGCAGAAGAAGAGAAGATTAAGAAACTATATGATTATCTTAAGAGTTTTCATCACACTCAGACCAGGGAAGATGAGGTTTCACAGACTTTATTCTCTATACAGATTAATATATGTTAATGAAGGTGTGGCAAAGTAGATACAATCAATAGACTGTTGTTGATGAGACAGATTTATATTAAGTACCACTCACGAATGCACGTCTTGCATACTGGTGTCTGACAAAGCTTGGGAAACTTCACTGGACTTCATGTCTGCCTTTTCTATATAAAATATTTGTCTATTCCTTTTTTGATTACAGCATCCTTACCTCCTTAACTAAAGGAACCCTGCGCTAGAGCTCAGACACAGGAGTTTATTTTTGCAGATATGTTTTTGGATTCTTAAAATATCTTCAAGGGAACCTAATCCAAACACCACAAGAAGAAAATTAATTTCAAAGTCTTATGTTATGGAAGCTTCTATCCTGGTTTTTAATGTTATACCTTAAAGAGAGATGAAATTCAAATTTAGCTTCAAACGTAACACTTGATTCTGTAGATTGATTACTACATCTAAATTTATGTTTTTAAAGCTTTCTCTCTGCAAGAACATGATTCTTATGATGTGGTAGATTGAACAGAAAGAATAATATAAAATTAGTTCTACCTGAATCAGGCCAAAAGCCCACCTTGTCTGCAAGCCTGTCTCACATATATCTATTCATGTTTTATAAAGCTATATGTGTTACAATCATCCCAGGTCCTAGATGAAAATACCCTTCCTCTGAAATCATTTGCCTCAAAACATGTTTAAGAGCAATTTTCATAAACCATATAAACAATCACACTGATTGTCTTGGTGAGGGATCTTTGCGTCTTTTAAAATGCTGCCATGCTCAGCTGAAGTTCTGGCTAACAGAAAGATAGGTAGAACAATTTTTGCCTCACACAAATACTGATTTTATTATAGTTATATATGCTGTTTTATTTTTAGACTTTGGTATTTTTATAGAACTTTTTCTCTCATATTGCTTTTCCATGTTTTTCTTCCTGTCATTTAGCCTGCTTATCTTTAAGGAAACTGTTGTTTACATTTTTTTTCTTTCTTTCTTTCCTGTAGAATTACTCTGTGTGCAATTGCGTTTTTTTTCTTCTTTTTTTTTCTTTTTTTTTATTGACATTAGTGCTGTGTTCTAAATATCCTTTTTCATTTGTATTTTCATTGGTAGCAGTTCTGTTTTACACTCTCACCTCTGAGCAGATGACATCTTACCATGAAAACAAACCTTCCTGTCACCTTTTTTTGATACCAAATTCAACACAATGTTAGACTGTTTTTACTTTTTATAACCTCTTGTCCTTTCCTGTTGCCTTCTCCTCCAACTTCACCATTCTTGGTTTCTTCCATTAATTTTATTTTCTAAGCACGTTGTCCTTAAAATTAAGAGAAGAGGTAAAAATTAGTCCCTAAAATTCCAGTGAATTTATTGAAAGAAAAATATGTTCATAAGGTAACAATATAGGTACATAAACAAATAATATAATGAAGAGGAAATGAACTTTGACTATATTAACATTTTTTTTATCATAGTTAACTGTGAGGTCAAAAATGTGAATGGAGAGTATAACATGTTTTTCCAACTGTTTTTAAGAAACAATGGCTTTGAAAGGGATTGAATTGTTATGCAGTAACTCTTAGACCTTTATTTAGGATAGGAAACATGACAGGGTAGGAAGGATGGCATGGCTTCTATAAATGACAGTAACAAGACTGGAAGATCATATCTATTTCCAGTGTCACCAGTTTGTAAGATATACTCGAACAAGCTGGAAAGGATCCAGAGAAATGCCATATGCCATATAGCTGGTCTGTGGTGTGCAGAACCTGTGAGGTAGCAACAGCCAAGTGATGCTGAACCTATTTAGCTCACTGGGGAAAAAGCGGGGACTTCTGCCTTCAGATAGAGTGATGGGACCTCTTGGTATTTCGGTTCATTTTGGTCAAATTGCGGAAAACACAGTGTGGAGAGACTGTATCATTTTATTCTTTTTCCAGCAAAGCAAGCAAAGAGTACCTACCTTGTTCCACTGCAAAAGACTCTTGTTCAGCATTTTAAGAGTTTTAAAACTGAAATGTAAACATTATTTCATAGTAAAAATTTTATTTTCCATTTTTTGTTGGTGTCATATTTTGGCCCTGGTCTGCAACAAAGAGCCACCTATCACCTGTGTCCTCGCTGGGGTGGGGAAGACAATGGAAAGAAAAAGGCAAAAGTCGTGTGTCAGGATAAGGACAGTTTAAAAGAACAGCAAAGGAAGTGAACAGTAACAACAATAGTATTGAGAAGAATAATATACAAAATTAACAATGTAATGCATGGAGCAACTCTGACCACCCAATGTCCAGCGCACTCCCGAGCTGTGTTTAACTTCCCCCCAGCCAGCTCCCCCACTCAGCACACCAAGCATGATGTCACATAGTATCGAATACCACATTTTGTTGGCCGGTTTGGGTCAGCCAGCCAGTCTGTGTCCCCTAATGGCTTCTTGTGAAAATTAACCCTGTCCTGGCTGAACCCTGGATAGTCGATTGTCGAAGTTAATCCCAAGTTCTGAATGGTTGCAACTGAAAGGAATTTAGACTACTCAATGAATAGGTTATTGGTCAAAAATTATGCTTCAGTTAACCACAGGCTTAAATCCAAGAACATCTCAAAGAATAGACCGTTATGTAATTTAGAAAAAAAAATGGCCAATGATATCCAGCAGATGGGAAATGTAACCAGGTAAATTCAAGCCAGAAAACATCCTTCTCTTTCCTCTTTTTCTTCTCCTCTTGTTCTCTCCTCAGATATACACTGGAATAGTGAATCTCTTCAAAAATCAGAGATCAGTTGCTGAGAATGTTTGACAAGCTGCACTGTGCAGCTAGACAGTGAAATAGATCCTATTAAGTTAGTTCTTCTTAGCCAGAAAATTGAATAACACATGCTAGATTTTGGATGTTCTAATATTGTATCTTGAACAAAAGAATAAAAACCAGACATGATTCATGAAAAGTTTGTGCTTATCTATTTTCAAAGAACAAACAGAAGAAAAAATACTTTAATGATAGTCTAAACTACAGACTCTCCCTAACTAAAATGTCTATACCGCACTAAACAAAACCAAATCAAACTTTTAATGTCTAAGTTTTTATGATTAGAAATTTCAGTTTTACGCAAATAGTTTTTGAGAAAAATAATTTTTGAATAATGTCACATTTGCCAGGTATGAAAATTAAAATAAAACATGTATCAATCAAAATTTTAATTTAATAAAAGCCACTGTTCTTTCGAACCATTTTCAAAATAGCAACCTGTTCAAGAGAAAACTTACTCAATTTTCTTAGTTATAAATTCTGTTATGGCCTCACAGAATATTTCATTTCATAATGCTTCTAGAATTCTCTGAGATAAAATGAAAAACAAACATGAAATACCAAAATATCCTTCAATAGCAAAATTTTATGTTTGTAGACAAATGACTTTTTATTTCCTAGCAAAGAAATTACTTTAATACACAGAACAAAAAAAAAAAGCCTCACAAACTCCATTCTAGTTCAGGTGCCCAAAAATTGATTTTTAATGTTCATGAAATCATTAATTCCTCAGTTATTTTACACTGAAATTAATGGAAATGTTATACTAATGACAATCTGTTCTGATTAACTATACCTAAATTTTTATGACATGTAGCTTAAAAGCTTGTCTAGTCACATCTCACATATTTTCCTAAATATACTTTTGTTGTTCCTTAGTAGAATCTTACTGGCAGATGTCTTTTTTCCTGGAAAAAAAAAAATTTAAAAAAAGCAAAAGCCCAAAAATCTCCACCACAACTGTGAAGTGGCACTCCAGCTGTCATTAACATAACTGTATGTGGCAGATTATTGTGTAGGTGGTAATGAGGCTGTGATACAACAAAGTCTCCTTTTTTTAGAAAGGGCAATATCTATACTAGTATGTGGTGTAGTGCAGTCGGAGCAGCTCAAAAGTTTTCTGAGGACTCCATTTTATTTCAGACTAGCTCCTCTCTAGTACTGTGCACTAAATATCCGGTAGTTGTTGAAGGTAGATATAATCCCAGAGTGAATCCTCTAGGTTAGTCTTACTAGAAATAAATCTGATTTATTAGCTCCAAAATGACTTGAAGATGCAAACTCAAACATTATAAATGGGCACCATCAGGAAATTTCCTTCAAAGGCACTGTACTGGTCTGATCTAAAATTCTGACATGGAAGCACTCTGCAACTTTGCTTTTTTTTTTCTGCTATATTTTTAATAACAGACTGGGAGTTCAGATCAGAGATCTTATTTACAGACTTAACTTCAGACTTTTTTCCTTACAGAAACAAGCAATCAGCGCAATCCTCTGCAGCAACTTCAGCCTGCTAGGCTCCCAGAATTAGACATAAAAAGAACACACCTTTCCTCTCTCACAATCATAGAATTATAGAATACTTTGGATTGGAAGGGATATTTAAAGGTCATCTAGTCCAACCCCCCCTGCAATGGATTAGTCAGATCAGGTTACTCAGAGCTCTGTCCAACCTGACCTTGAATGTTTCCAGGAACAGGGCATCTACCACCCCTCCGGGCAAGATGTGCCAGTGTTTCACCATCCTCGCTGTAGAGATTTTCTTCTTTCTATCCAGTCTAAATCTACCCTCCCTTAGTTTAAAACCATCACTTCTTGTCCTTTCACAACAGACCCTGCTAAAAAGTCTCTCCCCATCTTTCTTATAAGCCCCCTTTAAGAACTGAAAGACTTCTGTAAGGTCTCCCCTCAGTCTTCTCTTCTGCAGGCTGAACAACCCCAGCTCTCTCAGCCTTTCCTCATAGGAGAGCTATTCCAGCCCTCAGATCATTTTTGTCACCCTCCTCTGGACCCACTCCAACAGGTCCATGTCTTTCCTGTACTGAGGGCTCCAGAGCTGGACACAGGACTCCAGGTAGGATCTCATCAGAGCAGAGGGGCAGAATCACCTCCATCAACCTGCTGGCCATGCTGCTGGGGATGCAGCCCAAGATGCAGTTGGCCTTTTGGGCTGCCAGTGCACACTGGTGACTCATGTCCAGCTTTTCATCCACCAGTACTCCCAAGTCCTTCTCAGCAGGGCTCTCAATCCCTTCATCCCCCAGCCTGTCTTGATACCGGGGGATGCCGTGACCCAGACACAGGACCTTGCACTTGGCCTTCTTGATCCTCATGAAGCTCACACAAGCCCATTTCTTGAGCTTGTCCAGATCCTCCTGGATGGCATTCTGTCTCTCAGGTTTGTTGACCACACCACTCGGCTGAGTGTCATCTGCAAACTTGCTGAGGGTGCACTAGAACCCACGCAGATCTTCTGAAATATTGATAATGGAAGAGCTGAAGATGAAAACAAGACAGTGGCTTTCTTTCAGTTGCTACTTCAGAATCAAATGAAAGATCAGTGTGATTAACTACATTCTTTGCACTTTAACAGTTATTCCAGAAGCTGGTAGACATTTCCCTCTGAAAAGTCAGTTAGAGATTACTATAGCATGTCCATTTTTCCTTCACCTTAAAAGTGTATTTTAATAAGCAGTGTTAAAAGCTGAGAGCGTTCAGTGTAGAGTTGCCTCTTGTGGGGCAGGTCAAAGTTATAGATTGTCACAAGTTAAATACTTTACCCCCCCAATGCCAATTCGATGTATAAAAAACCAAAAAAGTCCAAAACTTAAAAAAAAGAAAAAAGAAGTATGAACCAAAAGCACGTCAAGCAACAGATAAATTAGGACTATCACAATTCCTTACACGATTATGAGACAAAGTTTATACATATCCCTGAGAGCCACTTGAACCTGTTCTTTTAAAGTTGTTGCCTTGTTTTGAAATTTGACTGCAGTAATTCTCCCTGCTTCCTAAAATCATTTCTCTGGCTTACCATCCTTTGGTCCTACCTTCAGCAAAATGCAGCTGAAGCCATTGTGGTGGCTACTTCCAAGAGTATTTCTTCACTTACTTTAAAGCAGAATTGTACTATCTATGGCCTATGCACTATATAATTCATCTGACTTGCTCCCTTCTCCCCAGCCTTGTTTTCTCCAGGTGTCCCTTAAATTTAAGCATGCATATTTAATAGGATAGAGACAGTCAGCATCTGAAACATGGTTGTGTTCAACTACATAACAGAGTGAACACTTGCTAGCTGATTTGCTTGATGGTGCCATGACAAGTGTACAGATGGTGACATAATAGGTTGGGACTGGAGTGTAAGGTGGTCCTTATGTTGCTTCATATCGTGCTCACTCCAGGAAATATGTTACTTTAAAGAATCATTGCAAAAAATGCATTAGGTTGCAGAAAAACAAAACCTCAATATTCACATATAAATGCCTGTAAACACAAGACTCCTATTTTGTTCTCCCACTATGACCTTCTCTGTGCCTCCATGAATTCAAGAACAGGAAGGGAAGAGACTGAGGTTTTCTGTCGAGGTTACTTGCAGAATCACAAAATTACAGTACAGTTGAGAAGGGGAGGAACCTCTAGAGATCATCTAGTCCAAAACTCTGTGCAGGTGAGGATCAGCTAGTAAAGGTTGTTAAGGACCATGTCCAGGTGGTTTTTAAATAACTCTAAGGTGGAGACTCCACAACCTGCCTGCTCCAATGTCTGGCCGCCCTCATAGTAATTTTTTTAAAGTCTTTCTTCAAGAAGAATTTCTAGTTCTAGGATTTCAATTTATGTCCAAATCATTGTCTAGGTTCTATTGATTCTATTCATCAGTTCTCCACTGACTGAAATGAGAACTTTGGTATTCAGTGCACATGAAGACACCTACATGTGAATCTTGAACCAAATGCTATTTCACATATCTGTAAGTGAAGATATGTAAATCTTAAGGGGATGAAACTTAAACAGCTTGAGAAAATCAAACAAGTAGGTAAACAAAAATATGACACAGTGCACAGGAGACCATATTAGCAATGGTAACTCCGCATTTTATCTTACTTCTTAAGTGGCAAATCTATAATAACACTTAACAGGAATTTTAATTACGAGCCAAAATTAAGTCATGTTATTGCTATTTGTTCACTAAAGCCAATGAACGTAGTTTATTACCAAAATTATGAATGTGAGGTAGTTTCTAAGAACCTGTTCTGAGAGGTTCCCAGATGGTGTATTTCTCCATGTAGTAAAACAAACCATATGTTTTCTGTCTAAATTACTTTTGGTTTAAATGAAAGAAAAAAATAACAGAATGTAACCTAATCAAAAGGAAAGATCTTCACCGTCGTCAGGTTATATGCAATATACATATAGGTATATAAACATTCAGGTACAATTACCTGAAAGGAGGTTGTAGTGAGGAGAATGTTGGTCTCTTCTCCCAACTAACTAGTGATAAAACAAGAAGCAATGGCCTCAAGTTATGTCAGAGGAGGTTTAGATTGGATATCAGGAAAAATTTTTTTAATGAAAGAGTGGTCAGGCATTGGAATAGGCTGCCCAGGGAAGTGGTTGAGTCACCGTCCCTGGAGGTGTTCAAGAAACGTGTGGATATGGCACTTCTGAACATTTTTTAGCAGACATAGTGGTGTTGGGCTGATGATTGGACTTGAAGATCTTAGAGGTCTTTTCCAACCTTGGTGATTCTGTGATTCTATGATTCTATGTAGAGATGCACATGAGTTGCCAGAGACTCACCACATCCTTCTCATAAGACAAGTACTGATAAAATTAAGAGTCCTACCTTCACATCTGGTGACAATTTCCCACAGTTTGAGTGATTAAGGACCCAAATGCAAGCAGAAGCCATTAGAGGCTGTGTGGATATTTCTGAAAAGACAGTTAGGGTTCAGTCCCAGTTCTCAGATTAAGGGACATGCATTGACTTCCATCTTCATTGCTTAAGATTAGGCTCCTTTACAGTACTTTTGTCTCAGAGAGCTGAAGCAGTCCAAAACAGAGTGAGGGAACAAGATGATGTTTAAGCGTAATGGACAATCAGGTCCTGATTTTACTCCTTGAAGCTCTTTTATTCATAGATGTAGATCTTATGACCTCTTTTTGCAGCTCGATTGGTACTTAAGGAACAGAACTATGGATGAGAATATGATCCATTATGGTCTTTAGAGGTGTAGGGTTTTGGGTTTTTTTTTGCATAATGCAATCTGCCAATATGAGAGACTCCCAAGCAAGCTCTGAGTGAGATACCAGGTCTCTGCAGAGATATCTTGAGGAGTATAGTCATTTTACAGCAGTGATTTGTCCATTCTAACTAGCCCTGCTTAGGCAAACATATTCAGTAATTCAGTTATACTTCTTCTAATAGTGATACTCTGTTCAAATTATTCTGTTCAGATCCCATTGCTGATAATCTTTTAGTAAAATATATGATATGTGGGGACCTCTTCTCAGTAGGTTTCTAAAACTGAAAATGGAAGTTTTCCATGTAAAGCAAATAATTTTGCAAATAGGCATAAAAGAAAGCAGGTTTTTGAACTCCAATTAGTATAAAATTTTGCAAACATGAGAGCATACTTTGCCTCCTGCAGAGATATAAAACTCAGCTCAGTTCCAATTATAGAACATGATGACCAGTATCTTCGCAATGCAGTACACACCAAATGATTATACGATAATACTGTCACCTGGAAGTGTTTACCCAATACAGACCAAACAGCTGTCTTTAGTCTAAAGCCTCTATAAAACTTACCACTCATAAACTGAAAAATAATTCCATAAATATTATTTTAAGACACTTTTAAACATATAAGAGTTAGGAGCCATGTGTGGAACTCTACATCGGGGACCAGATCTATTATCAAATGCTATAGTTGATTCCAGAATGTATTGGTGACTTCTTCTGTTAGAGCCTGACCCATTTGTATTCATTTAGTAGTGGCTGCCAAAGGGAACCCAAAAGTAAAATAGCACAGCCCCAAGATGTAGTTAGCCTCCCATGGCAGTTCAGCAGATACAGAGAGTACTGTGTTCCACTCCTATTCTGTGACATTGTCAAAGACCCTGTCCAAAATGACCTAGACACAGATCCATACGAACAAAAGTGTACCTCGAATTAGAATGTGCTATAACTAGCCTCCTTCTTACTGCTGTTGTTATGGACACTGATGTACACAAAAAAGTCACTTCTCAAAAGAAGACAAAAGTAAGATTTTATTTTAATTCTCCTTGCTTTAGTTTCCATTTTGCCTTCAGTGATATCTTTTACAAAAGATAATTAGCACCATGAATGAGCCATCTGCATCACTCATGTTGATTTTCCACTCCCTCCAGAGCTGAACCTTTAGCCTTTAGCTTAGCCATTTGGTGCCTATGAGACTAGCTGTATGTCACAGTCATCTTGACAAAGATAAATAATGATGCCCTACTAAAGTTAGCAGAAACTATTAATAAAAAATAATGTGAAATGGGCTGATCTAAATGTTTCTCACTGGTAAGCTTCTTAAACAAGAGCTCTTACTTCTACTAGCACTAAAACTTTCCCTATAGAATCTCAAAAAAAAAAAGAAAGAAAGAAGTTATTTAAAAATTACGTAATCTGCTTCTGTCTCTGTATGGAGTTTAGTTACAGCAGTCATGATGGAATGTATAGCCAGGTTAAGAGATATATTGTCAGATATTTCAAGGTGTTAAGCAGGTACATGCTTTATCTTTATGGATTTCAGAAAAAATACCAACCAAATGAGAACAGCTTTTCTTGTTTGCCACTTCGAAGAACTATACAGATAATGTTTCAAAACACCCCTCTGCCAAACCTGTTATCCTTAAATCAGCTTGTTTTTAATCAGAAGAGTGAAACATCGGTCATAGATGACTGTTTCAACATGCCTTGTCATCCAACAGTTTTGTTCACTTATTTTTCACTTATTACAATGCACAACGATTTCAAATTCTGAAGTTTGTATCAAATTCTCCTAAACTCTTTAGCAGAATGCTCTGGTCTCTCTCTGCAGTTTCTTGAACAAACAGCCTGGACAGTTGGTGGCTGTCAAAGAACTGACACCTCAGGGGTGCCTAGATAGTATTTATTGCTCTTCAGCTTCCCTCGCCCGTTTAGGTAGTTCAGAACAGTACACTAGCCAAAATCCTCCATCAGCTGCACTTACTGCTTTCTCAGTGTGAGACTGCATGATGGATATGTATCAAAATCACAATGTTAATGATTTTGTATAAACCTGGTGACCATGAATTATAAAAGTTCAGAAGGGAGCATAAAATGCTGTAAAGGACAAGTGAATTACACAAATTTTTTTCACATAGAGGACAGCTCTCACCCCAAGTTGTTAAATTTCCTTGTTTCAGTTCTAGAGGGCAAAAGATTGCCATTAGTTTATCAGTTATAAGTAGGCTGAATGTTGGCAAAGCATGGAGGAAAGAATAATTCTATAACTGAAAATTCATTCATCCTATTCTGGTTAGCAGGGAAGAGTACTTTCAATGTCATGTGAAAAGGTAATACAATAAATACCAACATTTAAAATGAAAGAAGTCAGAGTTGTCAACAGGTAAGTCTGACAATAGGCAAACTAAATGAAACCATAATAGGCCATGTTAATTAAAAAACTGGACTTCTTGCTGGAAACTGCACTTCTACCTTCATGTTAAGATGAGTGGTTCATACCCTTTCAGGTGGAAATAATGGCTCCAGTCACTAGCTAGTGGAAGCCGTTATAATCTCACCATTTTCTGGCACTGCAAAAAAAACATTTTCAGATTTCAAGAGCACACCTGTCCTTATAAAATTTGTCATAAACTCTTATTGGGTCTACTCCTGGAAGTCTCACTTAAGAACAATGACTTTAGAGCAGAGAGTCCTGTAGTATATTTTTATCCAATATTTATGTAGATCCTTGATTTAAATGGAGGCTCAACTGCACAAATGACAATGGATTTTGACAAAAAGAATAGCACTTTATGCACACCATTACCTAACACCCTTCACTGGAAGACAGTAGCTGGTGAACGGACACAGAGTGTTGATCTTTGTCATGATATTATCAAAAAAGAAGAATTATTCTCAGTATGAGAATGGTACTTGGATGAGAAGAATGACAATAAAATTCTGACTACTGGGAAAAAATCTTGTGATACCTTATGATGAAGGTTGTTTTTACACTGATGTAAAGTCTGACAGGTGGTATTGAGATTTAGTCTTTTTTATTCCTTAAAGAACAAAGAAGATACTCACCCAATGATATTTTCATTCATATCTCTTTTTCAGATATGTATTAAATTTTCATAACTTTCTGTGGCAGCTCATATTTCATCTGAAGTCAAGAGAACAGTGAACAACTTAAAACTTTCGGCATTTGAGGCTGTCAGATTGGTAGTGGGGACAACCAGTCACCACATGTAACGTAGAAAGCCAAGACATTTAGGATTTTCACAAATTCACCCTGAGCATAGACAAGTTACTGCAGCGGTGAAGTCATGGGATTATTTCCATGCTAATGACATTCTGATGACTTCTAGATGAATCTTTCAGACCTTTACTGGTCTAGTTATAGTAAGCTGGTTTAGTTTTCTGTTCTTATTTTATTTGCTTACTGCTTGTGGCTGTTGAAACACCAGCTATCACAGAATCACAGAATCACAGAATCACAGAATAGTAGGGGTTGGAAGGGACCTCTGTGGGTCATCTAGTCCGACCCCCCTGCCGAAGCAGGGTCACCTACAGTAGGCTGCACAGGATC
>Ga0065711_1030978_pt1 | contig 30901 bp, 24 predicted proteins | sample Hoacrofraction12_FD_59098 | JGI IMG/M metagenome (GOLD analysis project Ga0065711, IMG submission 59098) | Hoatzin crop microbial communities from Cojedes, Venezuela - Epithelial fraction 12 v2 (version 2) | ecosystem: Host-associated > Birds > Digestive system > Esophagus > Crop | place... | reverse complement strand
ATTCAGCAAGACCTGGACAGGCTGGAAAGTTGGGCAGAGAGGAACCTGATGAGGTTCAACAAGGGCAAGTGCAGGGTCCTGCACCTGGGGAGGAACAACCCCATGCACCAGTACAGGTTCAGGTTGGACTTGCTGAGAGCAGCTCTGCAGAGAGGGACCTGGGTGTCCTGGTGGATGACAGGTTGACCATGAGCCAGAAATGTGCCCTGGTTGTCAAGAAGGCCAATGGGATCCTGCGGTGCATTAAGAAGAGTGTGGCCAGCAAGTCGAGGGAGGTTTTCCTTCCCCTCTCCACTGCCCTGGTGAGGCCTCATCTGGAGTGCTGTGTCCAGTTCTGGGCTCCCCAGTTCAAGAAAGACGAGGAGCTACTGGAGAGAGTTCAGTGGAGGGCTATGAGGATGATGAGGGGACTGGAGCATCTCTCCCATGAAGAGAGGCTGAGGGAGCTGGGCTTGTTTAGCCTGAAGAAGAGAAGGCTGAGAGGGGACCTTATCAATGCCTATAAATATCTGAAGGATGGGTGTCAAGAGGATGAGGGCCACACTCTTCTCAGTGGTCCCCAGCAACAGGACAAGGGGAAATGGGCACAAACTGAAGCATCGGAAGTTCCGTCTGAACATGAGGAAGAACTTCTTCACTCTGAGGGTGACGGAGCACTGGAACAGGCTGCCCAGGGAGGTTGTGGAGTCTCCTTCCCTGGAGATGTTCAAGACCTGCCTGGACAAGGTCCTGTGCAGCCTGCTCTAGGTGACCCTGCTTTGGCAGGGGGGTTGGACTAGGTGATCCACAGAGGTCCCTTCCAACCCCTACCATTCTGTGATTCTGTGATTCTGTGCTCTCAGAAACACTCAAAACGCAGCAGCAGCTGCCATCCTTTCTCAAAACAGCTCAGTTTAACCAACACCATTTCTGCTCTGTCTCTTGCTGCCAGCTATGGAGACCTACCCTTCCCTTTCACCAGCTCTAGCATTCATTTGACCCCTTAGAAAGTGAATTTAGCTCACTAAACTGGCAGAAAAATAACCCAACAAAACAAAACAAATGAAGAAGTAGTGAATAGTTTTCACCACTTTAGTGAGCTCATGGATCAGACACATCCCAGAGATGACAGAAGGGAGACAAATGGAGCATGTGCCCAGGAATAGGCCTGCCCCTTTCACCAGCAGCAAGTTCATGGGATGACTCAGTTGCCTGGTGAAACCTCACCCACGGGAGAGGAGAAAGCCTGTTGGAGAGGCCAGATACACTGAAGAGGACTAGGAGAGACAGAGCAAGCTCTTTCCAGTCTAGCTGCAGTGCTGGAGGGTCCAAGCTACTGGAAAAGCAGGGCTGGGTAAGACTCTCTTCTCAGAGGAGTGCTGAGACACCATATGGATTCAAGTTTGGTCACCCATCAGCTCAGAAGGGAGGTTGTCAAAACCTATCAGTTCCTGGAGAAGAGGAACTGGTGGACTAGTCGTGCCTTTGAAAGGATAATGTTACAGTTGGCTGCAGGCACAAAAAATGGTGTGTCCTATAATAAGAAAATTAAGGTCCAATCACATCAAAGTTTACCACAATGACTGGGGACATTAAGGACTGAGCTGAAAGGAAAGCCGATCTAATACGGTAAAACCGTACGGCCTGTAACATTTTCTGGTCAGTATGTACAATTGAGAAACATCAGAGAGCGAGAAGTCTGGGTTGAAAAAGCTAGTAAATAATTTGTCAAAGAGAAGAACCTGCCCCGTGTTAAATCTATGTATGGATATAATTGACCACATTTCATCTTAGGAGAAAAGAAAAGTTGTGGCCAACTTCAAAGGAGGCTGAACAAAAGTATCTCTAATGATTAATGAATTAGCATCGTTGAGTAAACGAGCTATTCTGAATGCTTGCCCAGAGGCAGTCATGGGAAAGTTTCCAGAACTATTGTCATTTTTCCTGGAACTCATTGACTTTAAGGACTCCACAGCTGCAAGAATTGTGTGAGCATTTCAAGACTGTCAATTTCACCACTGATTTTCTGAAAAATTCTTCCTGAACTGATTTTTATTGGTTTCAGCTGGGGAATCCATTGCACCCAGCCAGGAAATGCCACATGCCTCCTAAGCTACAGCTCTATTCTTCTTGCACTGATGCTATCAGAGACTCAAATTCACTGCAGGGAGAACACTGGGGGCCAAATTTGCCCTCTGATGTATGCATGAAGCTCCCATAGAGCTAATGCAGAATTTTTTTGCCTTTGATGCCTCTTATAAAATGCAGTTTAAAGAAGCCTGGAAGTATTGCATTAGAACAGGGAGTTCACACTATTGGTGGTCCCCATTGTCATTAACACAGTTAGTGGCATTCCAGTGAAAAACACAGAACAACTCTTTTGTTAGTTTGTTTTATAAGCAGATCTTTCAGGGTGGGATCCGGCTTGCTCAAATACTGCCAAAGATGGAACTTCAGCGTCGAAAACCCACGTACAACAGTGATCCACTCTGCCTGCTTTCCAGAACTGCTAACCTTTTAGGCACCTCAATTCATCAGGCACTTTGCTCTTCCGCCTGAAAACTCCCCAGGCAACTAATTTACAGCTACGCATTCAGCAGAGCCAATTGAGCACACTCCCAAAAGGAGTTAGAGAGGGTGTCTCACTCCCCTTCCCTCCTGTCTGACTTTCAGCCATGCGATGGCCTTCCTTCTCTTGTGCTAGCTGTGGCGCCCACGGGACCCTTGCTGTGGCAATTTAACTCACTACACTGCAGAAAATCAGCCACTTCTTTGCTGGGCTTGTTTTCTGACACTTCAGTGATTTGAATCAGCTCCCAGCAGGGTCTCAGTCCCACAGCCAGCCCAAGGTAAGTGGCTGGAGCATGCAGGAGTGGACCACTTTTCTGGCAGTGCTCTTGCCCCATGAAACTGGTTGTTCAACTCCCAGTCCATATTCAGAAGCTCCGTTTCTGGGGAAAGGGGAGCTCACTCCACCTGAAACATTTGCTGCAGCCTGTAAGCAGAAAACTACTCAGGACCTAGCTCTAGACCCAGGGAAATCTGAAAAACTAAAAATGGCCAAGGCTACAGCTAATGTCAGTCACTGACTCCTGGAAAACCTACATCAAGCAATTTGGTTCAGTTGGCTTGGCTTTTTCTTTGATACAGAGTTTAGATTTTCTTCTACGAAGTCTAATAAAGAAAGACAAATCGGAGTAAATCATCAAATTAAATAGATAGAAACATAATTTCACATTGAAGGAAACATAAGCGAAGACTCGTAACTTGGATCAGAACTGCAGTCCACCCCCGCTGGCTGCACTCAGCTCACCTCCGCCTTCCCCACGAGCACACACCCCGGGTGTGCTGCTCTGCAGAAACGTCTTGCTCCTCTGTCCAGACTCCGTTTTCAGTAGAGCCAGGAAGCTTTGATCACAGCTCCTGCCTGAACACATTCCTGTGTGCTGGAGCAGCCATGTAAGGGCCCTTGACGAGACTGAGTGCTGAGAGCAGCAACAGAAACTCATTTAGTTTGATGTGACAAAACTGCTCCTCAGACAAATGCTATGTGGTGGTCTTGAGGTAGGAACATGTGCAGAAGGCCTTGCTGAAGTAATAATACTGAAGTAATTTCATGCCTCCACCCACTTCCAGGCCTCTCATTAACACAGATCCTGGAAATATGTCATCCTCAACTGGTATAAACAGATGCAATTTCTCTGACTTCAGTGAAGCCATGTTAATTTACCTTTCAAATTTGTTGAGGATCTGGTCTTCCTGCTCTTACAATAAACTGCTTAAAGAGCTTTATTCTGAGTCCTATTTGTAAATAAAAGCTTGTTCTTCAGAATTTCAACATTTCTTGAGTCACAGAAATGACTGCTCGTTTCAAGTCTGTGACTAAACAATAGACCTACAGATTATCTGTATTTATAAATATTTAAATATCTAAACTTTCTTGTTTTGCAAAGTTAGGGACCAAGTTCTCTAGGAGATACATACCCTATAAAATGATTTTTTCCCAGATCTGCAGCTAGGCTTCAGGCTTGAACAACTGCAAATCCGATACCCAGAAATTACAGAGAAGCAACATTAACACCTAAAGCAAGGAAATCAACGTATGAACTTTTACATTACTTTCTGAAGCACTATTACTTTGCACACATGAATTCAAGTTCTTATGAGCTCATTTGTTAAACAAAGAGCTCCACCAGTTGCCAAACTGCCATCAGTAACCTCTCCTTCATTGCCATCTATAAACACACCTCATTCTTGGCAGTCTCCTAAACCACTGGCAGCATTTCTCAGCAGGTCTAGCAATTTTTACAAGCACAGAGAAGGTCTAGGTCCCCACGGCCACCACTGGTACAGGGGAAGAGAGGATGAAGCAGATTCCTCTAAGATCAAATGAGACCAGCAATGAATTCCCCAGCGGTTTTCAAAAGGTGAATTCAAAATTCACCACGAGTTTTGAGCAGAAGGGCTCAGCTGAGTTTGGACCTGATTTGGTTGGTATTATGGATCACTTCTACAAGCATTCAGAAAGCAACAGAAAAAGTTACAAAGAGGTTGATGTGGCACGTAGGCTGAAGTTACAAACAGTTTTGCCTCTTCACAAGAAGGGACCAGTATGGTCCCATATCTTACTTGCAAATCTGGTATTTGAACAATTGCCTGAAATATTAAAATGGATGCAGAACCTTAAACCTGTTAAACTGTTTTAAGTCTGATGGTATGCATTAGGTGGGGCCAGTTCTCTAGTAACTGGAGATTAACTGAAATATATTGAAACACTGTTTAACCACTATTTTACTTAATGAAGTACAATCACAACCAGGTTTGCCATTTTTCTGAAGCCAGTGGAAAAAATTAGATCATTAGGGAATTTCATTGCCTGAATAGAACGCGACATTTCACACTGGAGCAGGATGGAAATCACGTAGAACACTGCCAAGCATGCAGGTTTGTTCTTGTAAGATCTCTCAGACTCAAACTAATTTTAGAATGAAGAAAAACCCTGCTTCAAACTACTCTGCAGTACAAAATTTCCAGTGAGAAACTTCTGCTCTCTTCTTTTATATTTTATATACACTTTCAAGTTTGTCACTACTACACTGTCAAGTTCTTTAAGCATCAGCACACTATGAAGGAGACTGGGAACAAACTACAAAAAAAACACATCAAACCAGTTTTGCTAAAACAAAGCTGACTTTTTTTTCCCTCTGAGCTGACTAACTTCTTTAAAGCTACCACTTTATTTTACTTCAGTGGAGAGGTTTGCCAGGACTGCAAAATTTTGGACAGAAACTCTATTTTTAATTTTGTCCTTCAAATTTCTGGTGAGAAATACTTTCAAAATCAAACAGGTTTGGACTTGTGTTTTGACCTTTTCCATGCTTTCTCACCAGTGGCCCAACATCCCAATATGGATCCCTCACATCCTAAGCTTCCTAGTAACAAAGAAGAATACCTTTGTACGCTGGCTTGCTAACATAATGAGCAGAGTTTTAAACCAGAACTGGTTGAGACTAGAATTTTATATTCTCAAGAAAGGGTTAAACGTCTGAACATGAGGAAAAAAATCTTCACTCTGAGGGTGATGGAGTACTGGAACAGGTTGCCCAGGGAAGTTGTGGACTCTCCTTCTCTGGAGATATTCAAGACCCACCTGGACAAGGTCCTGTGCAGCCTGCTGTAGGTGACCCTGCTCCGGCAGGGGGGTTGGACTAGATGACCCACAGAGGTCCCTTCCGACCCTGAACATTCTGTGATTCTGTGATTCTGTGATTCTGTTAAACAAGGGCAGCCTGTGGGAAGGGCTTAAAATCATAACACATAAAGTTACACTAAGGTTATAGAAGGCCAAAGGAGGATGGTGGTCAATGAACCATATCTTTTCCATGAACAATGTGAGGGGAAAAAGAACATTAAGCCACAAGTCTTAACCTAAGACCAGAATTATGACTTCATTGGTGCAGCTGAATTTGCTGGACAATATATAGAACTGGCATACTTACAGAAGGTTACAGTTCATCCAAGCAGAAAGGACAGAAAAAGTCTTACATTAAGCACACATACACTTTCTCTGAGGTCCAAAAAAATGAGAGACCTGCTGCTTTAAGGTCTTTGGACAATGTTAAAAGGGGTAGAGGACTACTGGAGATGTCTTGGATTAGAGCACAGCATAATATCACGTTGGGAAATCCACACGGCAAAGCTCGTGATGACTGTAATAAAAATTACCTCAACTGTATAATTTGGTGTTTGGTAAAATCTGTTAAGATTTTAACTTCCCAGCTTCTAGTTGAAAAAGGAATATTGCAAGTCTCGTCTCATCCAAGTTGGCCACATAGTCAAATACTTTCATAGTCAATGAAGATACAAATTACTTAGGTTGTTAATCCTAGTCTGATATCGTAGAATGGAGTCAGTCACTCCTGAATGTACCTCTATCTATCCACTGACTGGAGAGACAGCCTGGACATCTGGCCTGGGTACTTCATGTCTAGATGTCTACATTATGTGAGCCAACTCCTCCCTGGCAAGTTCCTGGAATGTATCCATCCTGGGGCAAAAAGGAGAGGACTTGTCCGGACTCCATGCCAAGGAGTAGGGAGGAACAGGGTAAGGAAGCTGCGACTGTGATTGTGACTGTGGATTCTTTAGAAGAAAAAGAGGAAAAAAGCAAAAAGTATGATGGACTTCAGGAAAATAGGCATCAAGAAATGCCATTTTAATGGGTTAGAATGAAAAAAAGAGTCCAGGAGAACCAGCAGTTCATTAAAGAAGCAACAATGAGAGCACTGTCAAAAAGCAGTAATGCTTCCAGTCCATGTCTCATTGTTAGATGGTGGCACAGCACTTCATGGAAAATGTGAGTTTCCTGTGGGGGGTCTGGAGAAGATGTCTAGGAATACAAGGAAAATTAGGAATTACTGAAGGACAACAGGCTATTTAAGTCTAGAAAAACCTAGACTGATTTGCAATATGATCATAGCACTTTAAAGAAAAGGTACTGCAAAGTGCATGGGATTAACCAGTTAGCAAGAACATGGCTCATTTCGAATTGGCCAAGAATGCTCTGAATTTACAGCAAAAGAGGTTTCGTTTAGACATTAGAGACCTATTCCTCTGGCAAGACTGGTGAAGTGGTGCAGTGGAAATTCAACAGTCCAAATCTATTAACAAAGAGTTAACAGCTTTCATCAATGCCTGCAATGAATGTAGATAATTGCCTTGGAGTAAGTGGTGGAGTAGATGAGGTCTCACAGTCATTTCCTACAGCAGACTATTACTCCAGGACTCAGGAAGGCTAATTTTAGCCTAAAGGTGCTAATTCTTCTTGGCTTTCTCCATAGTCAGTAGAGAACAGCTCCTTTAGATGTCGATTCAGAACAGGACTATCCTCGCTGGCCTAACATGAATAGCCCCAATAGTTCCCCAAGGCTGAGTACACCCATCCTGGTCCCCTCCTTCCACTACTGCCACAAATAGCTTTGTGCTCCTTCCAATCCACTTATGATCTCCCCTTCCTGACCTCTTCAAACGCCAGACTTCAGCCTGTGAATCCCATACAGATTCACATTCCTTCTCACTGTTATCCCTCCCCCTTATTTCCTACTTTTGAACCAGCACAACTAATCAAGAATTTTTACAAAACATTTGCCAAACAAAACTGCCAGGGATGTGTATGAGGAATGCCATGGTCTTAATTACAGGCAGGTCCACTATTCAGGAAGTGCAATTACAGTACCACAAGTGTCCTTCATCTCCAACCTTTTTAATCAACATGAACTGATAGGCAGATACTGGTGCTCTCTGTAATATTCCCTTAGGTTTGAAAAGTAGCCACAAATCAGCAGTCATTCTTAAATACTTGCACAAGAAAACATGTGGTCTCTTTGCCTTCCAAAAAAACTTGGAGCCTCTTCTAAATTAACTATAGATTAGGAGGGCATGTTGCCCAATAGTAAAAACAAAATAAAAATGTAATTCCTGACAGACAGAGGTCAACAATAACAACAAGCCCACAGCCACTGTCAGGTTTCTGCCAGGGACAGGGTTCAGCTTTCCCCGTATGGGTTTCTTGCAGATTCAGTGACCACAGAACACACCCTTGAGCCACCCACTTTCCTAAGAGTGCGCTGGTTGCGAAGCGTTTTGCCTAGTCCTATCATGTGCAGATGCTTCAGTCTCTATTGCATGTGCAGGACAAGTGACAGGGATCATTCAAGGTGAGACCACAGGCATCGCATGAATCTCAGATGCACGCGTGCAACCCCCATCACTTCTCCAAGAAACAAGCAAAAAATCCACTGTGGCCATCTGGTCATTTCATAAATCGCTTTTACTTGCTAAGAAGATCTTGGGAACCCCTTGTTCAAACAACTCTCAGTTTAGAAATCAAGATTATATCTCAAGCCTCACGACATAAAGCATAGTACAAGGTGATCCAAAGAAACATGCAGGTTTCAAAATTTTTAGAAGCGTTAACATTTAAATCAAAAGTACTGCTCAGCCTTTATTATCATAGTCTGCTAACTCCAGTGTTATTCAGCTCTAAGGTCCTGTCTGTCATTTGCTTCTGTCTTATAAGCTACCATGCTGCGAGTTGCTGGGTGAGTGGCAGCAGAAGAAGTGGTAAGACAAGGCCACAGGCTCTTATCGACATAGACAGAATAGCCCCAGTACTGAATCTATCTAATTTGCCTTTACATTCCCACTAGTCTGCTGGAGGAGAAGAAGGGCTCTAAATATGCTGGTGGGGCTGTAATGATTTGGAAGGAAGCAAGAGAACTGTGTGGATAATCAAATAGGTCCACAGGTCACAAGTTCCTCCTTGGGAGATACTAAGCTGTATCCTCTTGGCAGGAGAGACTTGAGGCTTAGCAGAGGGGGACTCAGCTATTCAAGAACTGTGAAGAAAGCAGAGTGAATGAGCTGCTACAAACTCACCCACATAAGAACATTAATTCTGAGTAAGATACTACACAAAGTTTAAACAGCATACCTGCTCACAGTCAGACAACCCTACTGCGTCATAAGGAGAGGAAAATAGAGCCAGAAAATGGCAGAGAGAACAGATACATTGCTCTGTGTGAAAAGCAGAATAAAAGACAGGAGTGATGGCTTGCTGAAAGAAATGAGGCAGTGGTCAGAGAGAAGGAACTTGCTAAGAAAAGTGGAGCAGCACTTGGTGAGGAGAAGGTACAGGCAACAGCCATTTTTATAAATGTCAGAAGTAAGGGTCGAATAAGGAAGAGAGGTCAAGATGCAAGAGATTAATGCCATTTTAAAACCCCAGCTGGAAATGGGAGACCGTTCAGGAAAGTAGTAAGAGCAGCAAATAGGTACAAAACATACTAAGAAAAGTAAACAGACTAGCATATGCAATTCAACAGACACACCTAGTTTATTTTTCTGCTCATTGAATTGAACTCATTTAAACAAGTTAAAATTATGATAAATACTAAGACACATTCTGCCTAAGAAAAGCAACAATGTATTAATATAAGCTATGCCAAAAGAATAGTGAATGCTCCATAGGAGCACTATTGAATAAGAATGAATAAGAAATATTGAATGCTCAGAGATTATTATCTTGATGATGCCTCTGTTATTCATGCCATGACCAGAGCTTAACACTCGTATAGAGTAGCCCTGCGTACCTCCCAGGAAACTTCTGTTTCTTTCCTATTCCACATTGTGAAGTTACGTCTCAGGGTTTTAAAAATGTTTATCTGTGAAGGACAGATGATACGTCTTGCTGAGGCATATGATCATTCACTCTTCTGTAAAATATTCTTCATATTTAGGGTTTTTTTAACAAAATTAATCTGGAGCATTTTCAAGTGCTGCTGCACAGTTTTCTATACATAAATTTTGAATACAAATAGCAGGAGGATGAAACGTTACTGGTATTTCCAGTAGTCCATAGTCATCAGACTGCCAACTCTACCGAACCAGTAATGCCACTGTAATTTAAGATGTGGATGTAAATAACCAAGGGTGTAAAAGTAGTCAGTCAGTTTGTTTCTGAACATGAATGCTACAGAGCACACCATTGCAGTTCCTTTTCTGAGGTGATCTGGGCTTGTAATGAACAAATTTCTCATGAATTCTCAAAAAGTATGTGGACAATTGACTGTTAGCCAAAGCTCCAGCACAAAGGTAGGCTGAAGCACAGGAAGAGAAGTGTAATAGTAGCAATATATAATTTATTCCAATATCCCAGTTACACTTGTATCTGCTTTCATCTCTACCCAGATATTTTCCTGCACCTTATAAAGAAATGTCAAGCACATTCCTAATCTGGTGTTGAGTGTAATCCGACATTCGGAAAAGTTTGGTAACTAGAAGGTGAGGTCACATACACCCCTGAGAGAATCTGGATACTTCAAAGGATGGAATTACCAAGCAAGCAGATATTATTTTTGCAACTTGCACCACAATACCAAGATCACATCTTTCTCCACTATTAGTGGATGGAAAATAATCCTTATTCAAATACCAAGCTTCGAAGACAGTCAGCCAGAGGTCCACTGCAGATAGCAGGGCCTTTTCACTTAGTGCCCCAAAACACAAAAAAAACGTTAAAAATACTATGTACATTCTAAAAGAGGAGGAAGAGAGGTTCTCCATACGATGCTCCAAATAATGAGCGACACATGAGGGGGAGGACGGCTGTTTATGATGGCAGAATAGTCCAGCTCCTTCCAGTGAGACCACAAATATTCCAGTAGATACAAATTCTTTCCCTAGATCCTCCTCCCCACGGACGTGCCTGACCAGCAGTAGTGCTGCGGTGGTCATCTTTAACCCATCACCCTGTTACTACTCTCCTTTCCCCAAATACAGGCTCCTGCCCCCTGGCATGGGGACATCTCGTACGTTAGTTTTTGGTCTGGCCAGCACCCTTCCCACGCCCCCCATGCTCTCCCCTGGCAGCACCTCAGAGTACCGCAGGCCTGCCTTAGCCCCTCTCGCACTGGAGGCCAGCTCTGCATGGACTCCCTCAGCCTTTCTTACCCTTCCCTGTCTTCTGGCCCTTTGTGAAAGATCCCTATCCCACTCGATGAGAGTAAATCATTCAGTCAGCACCACTTCTAGCCTGTCCTTCAGTAGAGACCAGATGATCCCCCCTTGCTCTTCCATAGCTTCATTCCCACTCCCATCTTCTCAGCTCACAATTTCTTTTGTACAGCAGGCAGCTTGAGACCTCATTTTTACCCCCCGGCAGACAAGACAGCATGCTTTGAAGAGTTTCCCTCCACCATATTTAATCCAAATCCTTCAGCCTTCTGGGGATGAGTTGGTTTTGTGGACAATTTGAGTAACAAGAACACAAACATGATTGTCAACTGAGCAAAGCTGTTCCTCAGCTTTCTTCAGTAAAATGCTTCTCCTAAATCACAGCTCCCTGTGTTTTAGGAGGTAATTTCCCTTCTAACCCCCCTCACCTTACAACCACGGTGGAGTCAGTGCCTTACACCTGCCAAACAGACAAGAGATCACGAGAACCAGAGGGTTCAAACTCAGCTAACAAGAGGGGTTGCAAAGATGAGCAGTGCCAGCCTGCTACAGGAATTTTAATAAATGAGATCAACCTTTATGATTTTTCTTTCAGATCTAACCCCTTAGTAAATAAAAAATTGTTTTCAGGAAAGAATTCCTGAATCCCACCTTCTGGTTTGGAGTTAGGTCCTTTAGTTAATATTTTTCTTTAAATTCCATTGCCTGTTTGCCTTCATTCCTGAAGACTTTTTTTTTTTTCCAAAGCCCACGAAAGCTGTTATTAAGCATTCATCCGAACACACACATTAGATCTGGTGTGCTGCCTTCTAGCAGAATGCTTCTAATTGAAAGGAAAACCCTGCCTCCTGCTAGGTTTGGGTGGGCTGCAATTAGTTCCATACTAGTTAGTTTTGCCAGAAAGTCATATAACTCTTCTACACAGGCATTCCCACTCCAGTCCAGCTGCAAACAATATGCTGAGTCAGCAAAAGAGGCAAAAGGAATTTTTCATTGAATTAAGAATCTGGTCTGTCCTCAAATCTTATAAAATATCTGCTGGATTCCATCTGTCCTGGAGGATCCTCACTCTGATGGTGCCAGCTACCGGCACTGGCACAGGACCCCCATGCCTGTGGCGATACTGTAAACCGCCCTACCGAAAGGAGGCTCTGGGCTCCATCGACGACGGACGACATCTTGCAAGCTAACAATGTGGGCCGGCATGGGCAGTAAAATACAAATGCACCCTTATGGCTGAAACGCAATGCTTCTGTGAAAAAACAATTCTTCTGTTCCTTACCTGCAAGAGAAACAGAATCGACTGCCCTGCTAGTAAGATTCAGTGACTGAAGCCAAGCACAAAGCATGCAGAACATCTGAATTTTGGCAAATTCAGATGCAGACAAATGAAAGTTGAAGGAAACCTTTTTCTGGGTACTTCTTACTTCTGGTTTATTTGAAGCCAACGAAGCATGAAATGGTCTTAACAGTTTGTTATGTTTTGGTGTAACATGAGGATCTAGAATCTCTTGACAAGTAGAATACGAGCTTGAGTTTCAGTTCACTGATTGGTGGTTTTCTGGATTCATCCAAGAAATGTATTTAAACAGTATGTGCAGCGGAAACCACTTTTAGTCATGAATGTTCAGTGGTAAACATCTGAAAGTGGACATCAGGTAAGAAAAACAACAGTTAAGTAATTCTTTATCATTTCCAAAGACAATTGTTGGGATTGAGAGATGTTTATCCTTTTCCATGTGCCTAGGTATCTGCTAAGATTATCCTATGTTCTAACAGAAATCCATGAGCTGCAGGCACATTCAGCAGCTCTCATTTGCCATTACTAATCCTAAGAAACACTTCTCTTGACACGCATGAATTTGGGGTGGGGGGCGGTTCACATCCACTACTTGCATCAGTGCAGTCCCCTAACACGATGACAAATGCATAAAAATTCAAAATAGTGAGCCCATATTGAGGGCATTCTTTCACCAGTTTCTCTTGGTGGTAATAAAAGACATCAGGCAAATTCTACATTGTTGACTAGGAGTAAACAGAAAACATCTTTTTCATGTGGTAAATATCTTATGGAAAAAAAACTTTATTTGAACATTTTCCTTTGAAATTGTAGGTTTTCATCATAGGAAATTTTTGACAATTTTAAAGAGGTGTTTTAATTTCCCTTTGACTTAAAATATTGTTATTTTTTCACCAAAAAACCCAACATGCTAAATTAAAATAATCCAAAAATATTTCATTCTGAAACATTGATTCAATACAAAAACACTTTTGGACGTACTTGCTGCAGGGAAATTGAAAATTTCCAGTGGAAATAAAATAACACTATAAAAATTCAGCTTAAACAAACCAGTATTTTTGGTAAGAAAATTTTCTGCACTGAATACTGTGGCCAACAGTAATTACAACTTGTCCAAACGTCTGGAAAAGCTACAATGGGCTTTTGGAACCTTTTAAATATCCCACCTAATATAGTAATAATGATGTCGCACGGTGGAAGAAAGTGAAAGGATTATAGTGAAAGGTTTGTATCCCAACAGCACCTGAATATAAGCAGTATGTTCGTCTAACTGACAACAGCTTCTTCCATACACGATTTTAAATTAGCAGAAAACTATAAATAGATAGCACTTTCACTGAAAGCATTGAATTAGCCAACTGGGTACTCGACTTTGTAATGTGGAGCAATGTGGAGTGATAATGAACACCATGTGTGTGTGATAATGGGGGTTGTAGAAAATAGATCTGGCCAGCTGAGTGAAAAGGAAATGCTAAAGAAGAAAAAATCTGAAGTCCAAGCCAAAACAAGTGACCTAGAGAAGCAAGTAAAGGTTTGTATTTGGGGCAGGCTAGAGGCCTGAGAGAGATCAGCAATTCAGCAGGGTATTTTTAAGCATATGCTCAAGGCCCTCCTTATTCAGCAGGAAACTTAAGCATATGCTCAGAGGTTAAGCATCAGCTAAAGTCTCATTGATGTCAATGGGTCTTAAACACATGCCTAGAGATACATATGTGCTGAAGTGCTTTTACAAATAAGAATGGACTGGGGATCAGGGCCTCAGTCCCCTGGTATTTCATAGCAGGCTAACCCTGCAACCTCCTGGCTTTCCAAATTCTTCAGAGTAGATCTCATTTATTATACACACAGGACCAGACTTAAGCGGGTAAGAACTCGCATTACTGTACACAACTGCCATTGGCCCTTTGGTACTGAAATAAACAGGAAAGTACAGATACATTTATAAACCAGCAGCAACATCTACTGTAACTTGCCCAAATAATTCTCTTAATGATAACAATGAAAACACAAAATAAACAGAAATGTAACTTTTGAGTAGGTCATTTAGCATTTCCATTACTGTTGTAAGAAAACTTCCACAAGAACGAATGTAAAGATAGAACTGAATGTCAACTGGAACCTGACTTAAAGTAACTTATTCTGAAAGAGCGCACAGGGCTCAATTTTTGTGCAACCACTGGTTCTATATTTCCCTGTGACCTTCTGTGCCTGAGTGCACTTATCAACTGCTTAGCTGACTGGGCATCAGTGGAACAACAGAAAAGCCACTTTCTTTGCCAGCCCAATTTCACGTAGGCAAACTGCAAAGCATTAATATAAATTTAGAAATCCACAACAATTATTCTCTGAATCTGAGGTGGCAGGTTAACATTATGAAAAAATCTTTAAGTTATGTCAGATTCAAGTATAGCTTCTCCTTCTTTCTCCTTCTCTAAAACTGCATTAAAATATACCATAAAGTGGGAAAGGGAATTATACGGTCAGATTACTAATGATACTAAATATTTTTTCCACGCAGTTAATACAGGATTTGAAATTATCAGTAAAAATCCTTCCTGTGCATTTCAGTGAACCTGAACAACCACTTCGTCTCTGCATTTCATAATTCTCTGAGGATAAATACGTGGCAGAGGAAATGGTCATAAAGACGCGCTGCAGGGCCAGCTGAAAACTTTTTTAGTTGGAATCCATAAATGATGGCTCATTTTAAAACACCCTTAATGTGACAGGAGCAAACTTGGGAGCACCTGAGCAGCAGGACATTGCCAGAGTACTGCCGTGTGCAACCACTGCGCTGCTCTCCTCCAGTGATGCCACAGTAGCAGTTACCACCCTGCATAAATTATAGAAAAAAGCTGACTGATGAACAAAAAAAAGCTAACTTCTTCATTAAAATCATTAAAGCAGGCAGAAAATAGATTGTAAAAGCCCAGTAACCAGCTTTACACGTGCATTTTCCTTTTGTCACATGACTCTCATGTTTTAAACCGGAGACCGTTACTGTTTGGCATTTCCTGCAAATGCACTGAGGAAAAGCCACAGTAATATAGTATTTCTTCCATAGATGTTAACATTTAAAGACTCACAGAAGTGGCTAATGTTCAATTTCTGGTCAAAATTTTCTCACTTTCTTGCTTTGTTTTTTCAGATGAAGACAACCTGGTGAAAGCGTTCCCACATTCCTCTTTGCACTTTTGCCATGACAAAACTTAGCTGACACAGGCAAATTCAAGTTCTAAAAACACGTATCTTAGTTCTATTTCGTTTCAAGTTTCTGCCTCTTCATTAACTATGGAAGAATACCTCTTCCTTCTTGCCCAAGCAAGCTGCTAGTTATCATTCCCATCCCTCCGGTCAGTCGAGCAACACATGAGGCTGGCCTAGCATAAATACAAAACAGGTTCCTATGGAATCTGAAATACTGTTTGTACATCCTACCACTGACCACAGCGGAACAATGGTGTGCCAACGATACGGAAAAAAGTAACTCTATTTGCTCACTCTTTCTGTGCCTCTGTCTGAAATCTACCTAGCTCCAAAGCTATTATTTATAGTTATGAGGTGACAACTGAGAGCTAGCAGTCTGTTGAGTGAAAAAATGTTTGCGTTTATCCTTTTCAGAGATATCCTATATATATACACACACATACATGTGCAGCAGCTATTCACACTGGATAAGGAGATGGACCTAATCAACTACAGTACTTACTCAGTGGTAAGAAAAGAAAAGGAATTCTTTATTTTGTGCAAATTAAGTGACAAAACTTCATTTTTAAAGATTGTTTGAAAAGAAAATATTTTTTAAGTAAAGCCTACGGTGTCACTAGCATTGTTTAAAACAATGAGAAGTGGTGCTGCAAGTTTTCTGTGAACACTTTTGCCTATTCTTTTTAATAAAGAAAACACCTCTCCTAAGTTTCTTGCAAAGAGTATTTTAAACAGTTATTTTAAAGTCAAACTTGAGAAAAATTTTTACATTTTTCACACAAATGTTGACATTGGGGGGTCTTCTGGAGGTCATCTAGTCCAACTGCCTTCCTGCAGGACTATCACCAGCACCAGACCAAGTCAGCCACTGTTTTGTTTAGTCAAGTCCTGAAAACTTTCAGGGATAGATATTCCACCTCCTCTTTGGGTATCCTGCACTACCCTCCAAAGAGCAAAGATTATTCCTGACTTCCATTCTGACCTCCAAAGCCACAATTTCATGCTGTGGCCCTTTTTTTTGCCACTTGAAGCTATCGAGAAGGGTTTGGCTTCATCATGTGCATAGCTTGCCTTCAAGCAGTTGCAGGCTATTGACTGACTCATAGCTGCCTCCTCACAAGGCTTTGCAAGCACAGCTCCCTTCACCTTTCCCTAAAAGGCATGTCCTCCAGGCCTCTGACTGCCTCAGTAGACCTCAACTAGGCCCTTTCCAGCATCTCGATGCTCCCAATGTTTTGACCAACCTCAGGCGTCACTTCTGTAACACTGATGAATAGGATGATCTCAGCTTTATCAGGGCTGCTTGAAAGATTGTCACCGAACAAACCCTCTACTCTCCGTGGTCTCTCTGGATCAGCAATGCCAGGCTGAGCCGAGGTAGCCGAAGACACCACTGCCCCATCGTGTGCCCTTCCCCAATCCCAGAGGTGGCCACCCCAGCGCTGAGATGGCAGAAATCGGTGTGCCCTCACACCTCTCTTCAGTTATCTCTCCTCTGGGGAAAGCAGAGAATAACAGACCTTGGGGGCTATAATGGCTGCCACCACCACACCTAAGCCCCTTGAAGTCCATTTTCAGACAGACTTTATCTCCGAATTTCAAGGAATCTCATTATTCCTGGATCATTTTTCCACATAAATGGATCATTTCAAGGAAATAGAAAAAACAGTCCTATGATCAGATGCAGTGTAAGTCCTGTGACTGCTGCCCTTGATTTAAGAGGAGCAGAAATCCCCACAGAACTCTTTCCAGCAGACGGGCATTTAATAAATCTTGTGAAAGTGTGAGGAAAGTACAAAAAAAAAGGAGACACTGATAAGAGAAATACTTTCAAAATGGACAGTCAACACCAGACAGTTTGAAGTAATTTTCCAGCCAAGCAATTACAATTGCTCTCTGTCATAATTTCCCATGGGTGAAAAAAAGTCAAAAACAAATACGTAGCAATCTGCAAGTCTGAACCACAGAAAACCTACTGTACTGTCCTTCTAAGGGAAGGTTAGAAATTATGTCAAAACAGGAGGGCTATGCTCTTCTAATCACACAAATCTTAATGGTCCACATCAGTTCTTGGCCACTGACTGCACGGATCTTGAGACATGCTGGGTATTAACCCTCTCATGAGTAGCATGACTGGTTTTGGCCTCTTCATCAACAGTTCAGCTCTGTACTTCCCTCCTTAAGGTGGGAGAGACAACTACTGAAAAGAAGAACCATATTCTAATAGCCTCGATTCCACCCATATCTCAGTTCTCCGCACTTAGGGACATTCAGTCCATGTTTCCTATTGACTGAAAACAACTCCCCTTCCCTATTCCTTTCGGTATCTCCCTGCTTAGTCTCTTGTTTAGACTCCATGTGTTGCTCTCCAGAAGCCCACCTCTTCCCACAGGCTAGCCAGAGGGGCTGAGATGGCATTTAGGTATCTGACCGTGGCCTGAAACAGAGTCCAAGTATCCTGCCAACAAGTGACAATTGCTTTGCTCTGCTCACCTTAGCCATCACGCATCCTTGATCCAGCCAAAAACTCACCCAGCCCAGGGGCTGTCTGTGCCTACAAGCTCCAGTAAACCTTTGGGAGCGCACTGTGTATACACACATGCTCCTCAGGCAGCTCCCCGTGAGTGTGCCAGGCTATTAAATATGTTTCTTGTTCCCGTTTGGAAACATTTGACCTGCTGAAGAGAAATCAACCTTTGGCTTGTCTTCTCTTCAGTCCTCCAACCCCCACTTTGTTTTCATATTCTTTGCTATCAGTGAAGACATTTTAACAAGCCACAGAAAAGTTCTGGATGAACTTTCTTAGTTAAAATCATTTCTGAATCTACACTGTAAACAGAGAGGTGATTCAACAGCATTACCTCCTAAAACTCCAAGTACTCAACAGTAAGTTACATACAGGAAACAAGATGGTTTTAGTCATAAAAAAACAACCTTACTCTCATATTGGGTATTTCTGTCAGCTAGATGAGACACAGTGGTAAGTAATCAGACCTCTTCTGTGTTATTTGTCCATTGTCTTAGCATGCAGATGAATTCTAGAATTTAATAAATCTATTATGACAATATTAAGGAGGCAACTTTCCCTCTCGCACTCCAGGCAACTTAAAAACTGCCTCTGAAACAGCCTATGTACATTAGCTTTCCAGCCATTAGCCGACACAGGATGGCAGTAACAAAACCCAGCAAAATCTCTCCAGATTTTGGCTGGGATTTTGGATTTTGGGTCAAGCTAGATGTCAACCCAGTTTGTACCATCACAGCAGCATGGAGCAATTTCAGCACTGTTGAAACCACATGGACATTGAAGCTCAATCAGCAGAGCACTGGAGCTAAACTGAATGGCACAACAGAGGTCTGAACACAAAGTCCATACCTGTCTCCTCCCAGTAAAATGCTAGAGGATCTACCCGTTCAAATGGAAGTCTTCTGCTGGGTTCAAGCAGCAGCATCAGTGTCAGATAAAACACAGATGGGAACAATGGGAGAAACACAGAGTCCAGACCAGAGACCGAATGAGAGCCCTGCCCCTGAGGTCTTGGGGCACCTATGTAAGCAGTGCCTGCTGTTTCCTCCACTTGGATACGTTCCTGTTTCCTGCGTATCCCTCTATGCAGCCTTAACACCTTTACAAGGAGAGTGCATATAACCACTTGCATGAAGTTGTCTATTTTGAAGGAATAAACATGCTCATATGCTGCCGGGTTGAGGCTGGGGGGAAAAAAAAAGTTATGACAGGTTCCCCCCACTTTCCATGCCTGTCTTAGAGTCAGGGGTTGCCATCAGGCCTTGTAAAACATTAGTAAACAACATGCAAATCTTCTCAAGAGGGGAAGGGAAGAAGAAAAATGTTTTGGTAGTTGATTTGTTTTTGTGAGCATTCTGTTATGAACTCAGAAATTATGCTGTTTTCAAGTTTTTGCTTTTGCAAAGACAAAGAAGCGCTCCCTTTCAAACAGAGGATAGAAGTGCACTGAAAGAAAAGAAATGCATACTTTAGGAATGTTTCTTATAGGAAAAAGAAAGACACTCCTACAAAAGGACATATAAGGCAAAATTCGCAGGGGTGTAAGACCATATGAAAGGAAATATTAAAGCTTACCACACTTCTTTGCTAAGTACAACACACCTAACCTATCTGACTGCCTCTCCTCTCACATGCAGCCAAACAAGCTGCTCCTAGGTGAATGTCATACTATACTGTACCAGACAGCATCTTGACCTGGACTAACACTCTTATATGGACGCGAAGGACATTGCTAAAGAAACACAGACCCTATTGTTCATCATTTCTTTTAGCAAACTTCCTTCACAGCCTGAGCTAAGCACTATATTAAATTGTGAAGAAATCACTAGAACTACTATGCTGCAAATGACTTCTGAATCAAGTGCATCAGTTATACAGTATTTAGCACTGTGCTGTAAAGGGTGGTTAATGGAGGTGTCATAAATATCTGACTTTATCATCTGTTGACTCATAATCCAGATGCCAATGGGATATAAATCATGTAAAGCATGTTTCCAGATTAGGAAAGTCTGACTGTTCACCATTGTTCTAGCAAACCACATTATTTCTTTGTAGGATCAGGAGTGCCCTCTGATGGTTAATAACTATTTCTGGCAAGTAAGAGTTGACCGAAAAGTGGCACATCCGAAATAAATCTGTGCAATAGAAAACATTCTCACCTCCTGCACTATGGGTTTACAGTCTTCTGTATACTTATATATTTTGATAACCAACCTTGTTTTTTGGAAATAATTTTTTGCATATTTCTATTTCAGCTGTTTATATTGACATTTAAGGGTGCACACACACACACATCAGGGATGCAATCAGAGAACTGCTTATGCGTACACCCCGTTTTTGAAAATAAAATAGGTTGAAAGAAATTTCAGACATAAATTAGATGATTTCTATAACAGGCTCTGACAAAGGCCTTGAAAGGCTCTGACAAATTCAGACACCTGGAAATTCAGACATTCATCTGAATGCCAGAAAACAGGATATAAGTGGAAAAAACAGGCAAGCTCTCTGAAGAAGTGCTTATGTGCCTGAGAGCTTGTACGTATTTTTCCAACTATATAAGATAACCTAATAAAACATGTTAACGCTCTCTACAAACCTTGCCTCTCTTACATCCTTCGAACACCACATCCACTGCAGAACTGTGAGAAAACAGGAAATCAGTTCATTTTTTTCCCCCTCACCTGTGATTTTACCTGTCCTTCAGGTATTCAGCATCTCAGGGTTACTTACAATTTTATCACCTATAACACCAGCAGCTCATTCAAAACAGAGTTGGTAGCTGGAAGAGAGTGACAGACTTGGAGCTTTCTGTGAAGACAACGACTATGCCCACTACAGAATAGGTTTACGCTCTCCGTTCAACTGTAGGAGTAGCAGGACTGCAGACAACACCTTTGGTGAGACAAAATACCCCTGAACTGGTATCAGCTGCACACTTTCCTTGTTATATGTTGGAAAATTGTACATGAATTTGCAATATCTAAACCCTTATAATACTCATAAACTGCGTAACACTAGTCTGACCACCTGAAGACCCTTAGTCAAGCAAAATACTTACACCTTGTTTTGTAAGTTACAGATGCCAACACCCACCAGTTCCAGTGCAAGCCCAATTCCTTGGACTTGCAAAGAAGAATGGATAGCATCGAGGGACATGTCTGGGAAAGGCAGAGTTGTGTGTGTTTTCCCTACCTTTCCATCGCTGCTGCTGATGCGGGAAGGCAGCAGCCATTTTGTTCCTAGGTCTGTCGTGCTCCGTTGGCAGAGACACACAAGCTCTACCCTCATGGCTACTCTATCTTCTTATTTCTTGTAATCTAAACCAAATGTTATTTTCAATTTTTCGCTCTGAATATGAAGGAGAAGAGAAGATAACAGCTTCGGATGAGAGAGACCTTTTCCATGCCAGCTTTTAGTCTGGTTTTGCATCCACTGCAGAACCCTAAATATTCTGAAGCATGGCAATACGAGGGGAAAGATGATTAGCATGTCCCTTTCCCACCCGGGATTACAATCGGCTGAGACTGACTGGGATCAGCCCAACACTGACCCGGAGTGTGAGGCCTTTCCTCAGCAGCACCCATTTCTGGGGCCTCTGGCCCTCCGGCGTGAAGCCCGGCAGCCTGGTCAGGGGCCACAGCAGGGCCCATGCTGCCAGGAGCTGCCCCACAAGGAGGGAGCAGCAACCCCTCCGATAGCCACGGGGAAGGGGAAACCGGGAAACCGACTGCTGCCTCCTCTCCGCCGCCCACGTGCCTCAGTTAGCCTAATGCTGCCTCATGAAGTTTCTCGCTAGCATTCCCGCCTGTCACCCCGCACCAAGGCTTCAGCCGGTCACCCCGGGCTGCGGGAAAGCAGCCTTGGCAGCCCCTCAGGAACCCCAGGTGTTTTCCGGAGAGCGATGGGAGCTGGAGCCGGGGCGCCCGGCCTTGCCTGGAGTGCTCTGCACCCCGGAACCGCTAGAAAAGGCGGGAAAATGGCCTGCCAGGGAACTGCCACCGGCGCCGCCATTCTGAAGAAGGTGAGGTACCGTGCCACGCCTCGGGGCTGTGCAGTGTCCTCGGCACCTCCCGGGACTTGGTCCAAGTCCGCCTGGTGTCCAGATCCTGCCTGGCAGACTAAATGTTTCCCCGCATTTGTTTCGCACTCCTCGCGTTCGTGCCAGGCGGGGTGGTCGTCGCCCGCGGGCTGCTGTCGCCCGTGGGCCTGGTCGGTGGTTTTCGCGTACCCGGCCCTGGCGAGCAGTGCTGGAGCTGTGCGGGAAAGGCTTGGAGCACGAAACTGCAAGTCCTGCTCGAAAGCCAGTCAGAAAGGCAATGCTTTAAGCATTTTCAAGAACTAACAACCTGAACAAAAAATGAACCAGGTCCACTGAAAAGTGGAAAGGATGTTTTGGCCTTCATACTTTTCCACCCATTTCAGCATAAATCAGCTAAAATTCCAAATGAATGTGCACTTCTAAATTAAAAGGAAATAAAGTTTCCATTTAAACTGTGAAATGGGTTGTGCTGGTAACTCTTTACACCTTTTCAACACACTTTTCAGTTGAGATTGGTGCAAACTGATCCTTTTAGCTTGATATTTTGTTCTAAAAGTCAGCATTGTCTAGTGGAATAGGAATAATAATGTCACCAACACTATTTGGCATCACCAGTGCCAAGAGATCCCAGTTCCCTTCTGAATTCCCCGTGTCTCTAGTCTCACTTAACAGTGCTCAATAGCTACTGTTACTGTTAGCTATGGCGGTAGCATTTCAACAGGCAGAATAAGCACGTTGCTGCTTAATAAAACCTGTTTCTGAAATGTGAGATGTATGGTGAAAGGGATGAGCTAAAGGGAAATGCTTGCAATTTTCCAAGAGGAGCCTCCTGGCAGTCATGCTAAGCTGCATGGGAATAGCTCAGGAGCAGCAGCTGGTTTGTGAGTGTGCAAAATAATATGGCAAAAGAAGAGGTCTACTGGGTCCTTGCTGTGTTCGTGGCCTTTGGGGACTGGGAAGTGCTTACGTTATGGACAGCGTCAGAAGGAAGGTACCAGAGCTGGAGCCAGGGAGAGTTACGATTTTTGAGGTTGTTGTGTAGATAAATATTTATCGCTTGATATTGTCCTGGGCCTCTGTAAAGTACTGGCTTTGGTTGCTGCATAGCACTGGAAGAGCAAAGTTAATGCCATTTACACTTTTAAGGGATCAGGGTACTACCAGCTAAGTAGCGTGACACCATTCTTGTGTGAATACATCATTTGATTTTTTAATCCAAAGTTTGACTGGACTGGCTCTTTATATGTGAGTCCTTTTAGATCCTGCATCCCCGTCTCTGCCATAAATAAGGAGTCAGAAGTGCAGTGTTGTACTTCTGTTTTGCTTGTGATTACGCTGATTGAATCTACTTTTGCTTTGCTGACAGTTCAGGTCAAACAGGAAGCAAACGCATTAGATATGAGAAATAGAAAACTAAACACAGTCCAGAAACAGAATTCCATGAACCAAAAGGTACTAAGGTTCCTAGCCACTGGGATGGATGGACTTTAATTTTCAATAATTCATCGGTGTTATGGAGGAGAAATATCAATAATAAAAAGGTACGAAAATACCAGTCTTCTTGCTTTACGGACAAATCAACTTAGGCAGTCCAACACCTTGAATGAGGGGAGACTGACATGCAAACCACGGTCTACACATCTTTACCCTTCAGGCATGCCGAGGTGATGGCAAGATCAAAGAGGCTTTTGAAATGCCGAGTTCTGAGAAAGGAAATTGGGAAATATAACTCCAGAGTTAGCTGGAGGGGGCAGGGATGAGGGTCATGTTAGAAGGTGTTAACCACTGTAGAGAGAAGAGAGACTCTTATCCCAGATGGTGCAGACATTTCATTGTTGAAATATAACTGCGACCAGCCCGTGTTGTAAGGTAATGAAATCTGTCACAACTCGAACGTGAAAGTGGTCACAGGCTATAAAGGAAGGGTGTTTGTGGGAGCAGTAGGGACGAGAAATGTCGGACACTAGAGGCTGTGTCTCTCAGACGCTGTAGTCAGGAGGATCAGAAAGGAGAGGAAGAGAGAGATTGTCTTGCAGACAGCTGCCCGAGGATAGAAGTGGAGGACAAGTAAGATATTGCTTCCTTTGTAATGAATCCAAGATGTACCTCCCTGGTCTGACATTGGCTGAGTAAACTGAGTTGGTTACTCAGACAAGTCCTTTCGGTCCACTCCGGCTTTCCTATACATTCTTAGTACATTCTGTTTTAATTAGACCAGTTGAGTCCTTGATTGTTTGCAAATTTCATGCAGGCTTTTCCTTAGCGGTGCTTCTAAGGAAGAAGAGCTGCAGAAAGATGCCTGGAGCCTATCGTATTTGGGATGTTTGGTCAAAGGGGCATGGACTATGGAGACCTCTCTCACAAGAGATGGCACTTGCAGAACTGAGGTCTGGCAAACACAAAGGAAGCACCTGGATAGCCGGATGTATTTTGACTCCTTCATCGTTTTTTCTTCCTCTAATTTCCTTATATCCTAGGATTTGAGTATAATGGACACCAAATCATAAAAAGGGATGTCAGTCAGCTTTCAAGAAAAGAAATGCTGCAAAGTAGAAATGATTTGTGCCAAAACTGTACTTCTACTGAAAAGTGCTGAATACAAACTAATTGCAGGAAATAATTGCAGGGAGACTAAAAAATGCAAGTGACGGAATGAGCCGCATCCAGCAGAGTGCAGCATCACCCCAGACGAACAGTGCATGGACACGGCGCCTACGAACTGTTTACCTTCTGATTAAGTAATAGATGTCAGCTTCAAATAAGCAAATCTCCCAGAAAAAGGATGATACCTTTCTATTTATGCATTCTTAGATGCTCTTAAGTGATTGACTTGTATTTTTCAACATAAATGTTTTGGGAATGGAAAATAGAAGAAAGAATCTGGGACTGGAATTGGAAGAGGGAGCCAGGGAAGATCCAGGCCAGACATGTGGAGAGGAGTGGAGGGCTAGTCGAAGAAATAATGAGTTGGCTGGTAGCCTGGTGGCAGGGCAGGACATTGGAATCAAATGAACTCACAGGAATGACAGAGCAGAGAATGAAATGAGCGATAATAGAGGCAAAGAGAAGAGTATTAGTACCTGGAGACAGAGACGGGGAAAAAAAGAAAACATGCTGGAAGAGATGAGACAGGAGGGATCAAAGATGGAATGAACAAGCAGAAAGAGTTTACTGGTAACCAGTGAAGCCCATCTCTCTACAGAGACCTTGGCATGCGTATGTGACACTGTTGTGCTTCCTGCACGTCTCTGTGAAACCCCATGCCTGACCTAGTACGATATTGCGCCACAAAGGATGAAAACATGCCATCACTGTCTGTCATTTTGGCAGGAGTCAGCAGGGAGAGGTCTGTACTGTGGATTTAGAGGTTCCAAACCAACTGCGGTACCATGGAGATAATAATATGCTGCCACAAGATAGAACTCGTGGTTTTGTTTTTGTCCTCGTTTGCTTTTTTAAAAACCCTAGGACATTGCAGACAAAATTATTTTTAAAAACCTTGTTAAGGTCACAGAGTCAAATTGAGAAAAATCAGGCAATGCCAGCGTTAAAATTGTTTTGACTGAGTCCCCTGTGAAAAGGCGTTATGGTGGGGTCTTGAAGTACATGGCCACCTCCTATCTCTCCACTTCATTCTCTGTATGAAAAAAGCTTGTTTTGGGGGAGATCAGAGTTGTATAGGGAAGGAGGGTGCTTTCCCTCCCTTCATACCTCTTTTGTTGCAGAAGTACAAAGGGCATAAGACATGAGACAGGGGTTTATAGGAGAAGGATGGTGTCATGGTTATACAGTCACTGGAAAAACCCTGAAGAACGGCACTTCAGCACCTTTTCACCTTCATAGGCTCACTAGGACATTTTGGAATTCACTTAGTGAAACTTTGCTGGTCACTGCTCACTTTGGGTTTTTAAGTGGTGATCATGTCACCTGGTTCTTGACTTGAGGAGCAGCGGTCTGCAGTGCGTAGAACTACCAAAGGCTACAACTGAAGTTGTCCCGTGCTTGAGAAAAGGGCTACACCCAGCTGAGTACTCTGAAAAGCCATGTTTTAGGAGGCTGAGGCTGGAGAAGGTGACACTTTGAATCTTAATTTTCTATGCATCGTAAATCACTGATTTGTAAAATGGTGATGAGATCATTACATTGCCACCGGAGGGGTGGTCTAGAAATGAAGTAACATTCTGGTAACACTGAGGCACATGGGATTTGTCTGACCTAGCTTTAGTCACCTAGAGTTGCTCCAGTTGATAAGAGATTTTATTCTAAAGTAGGTGCCCATGACAGGTAGGATGCCTGTCTCTCCACGTTGACTACTTGTTAGCTGTTTCCTCACGGGAAATGTATTTAAGAACTAGATATTAAACAGGTCAGGCAAGAAGGACCCAGCTAGTCTGTGGATTTGATTTCCAAACTGCATTTTCTGACCAAACAATAAATGTGTAAGTAAAATCCAACTTTGATCTCAAAACTTGTTTTATTTTAGATTTCTATGGTACCTTTCCCAGATCCTTTTTTCCATCTGATACTTTTCCCTACCTGATTATTTGTTTAACAGCCTGCTTCATGTACAGCTCCTTAATCCGGACTGTAAACTCTGGCCTAAGGGCTCTTTTTTAGGTCTCAGTAACAGCTGACATCTGAGACACTTCTTTGGTTGGAACCTAAGCATTTCTGTAGAGCAGGCAATAAATACTCATAATACCAGTATTATAATGGTTTCCAGTCAAGTAGGAATGAAGCATTATGTGCCAGAGATACGTGGCTGAATCTAGGCACTGCATCCAGGAGGTCTAAGCAGTACTGGTCAAATGCACTTTGTCCACAGTGAACCATGGCTTGCAGGCACCATGGGAATGGGAAAAGAGACTGAGGAAGTTAAATCTGCTTTCAGCAGCAGCAAGAGTTCAAACAACCACATATGGTTGCTGTTCCATTCTAAGGGAAGAAGTAATGACTGTTCCCTACCAGCTACAGGGGATGGTATTAGTCACCGGCTCCTTCCCACGCCAGCTCTGCTCTGCTGTGGGATGGAAGGAGCGTTTTTTTCTAGAGAGGGTTTTACACGTTTCTGACTGGCCATACTGCTTGAGAAAGGTGTGTACAGCCGTGCCAAAAACTTGCAGGCAGTCAGCAGCCACTCTCTCCTTTTCCCCATGCCCTCAATCACAAGCAAAGTAGTTAGTGAATTATTCTCAACAGAAGTACTTCTTCTTTTGATGTTATTAAAGTAAAATCACTATACCAGAGAAAAAACATTAGATATTAACTTCAGTTAATGCTACAAGTCCAACAACAGTTAGTGATATCAAGAAAAGAAAGAAACACAGTTGCATCAGAAGGGACGGAGTCTGTTTGGACTAAGCATAACAATGAAAATCCATGCTTTTAACAGACAGGAGGGAGAGAGAAGGGGTGAGGATCCCCACTCCACCAGGATGGAAATGATGTCCAAAGGATTTCCTGAGGGAAGGAACAGCGGGGGGATCGTTCTGTCTTCTAAGGCATACCCTGGAGCCCACTCTGCAATGCTGGGAGCATACCCAAGCAGGAAGCGTGTCTTGTTCAGCCCTGCAAAAGCAACGACAGCACGTCTCAGAGATTTTGTGAGCTGGGACAAAATGAAGCTATGCATGGAGGTGATGAGCTGTATGAGAAGCCAACAACATCGTGTATGACACTGACAGTCTTCTGAAGTCCATTGAGTCAGGTCATTGTTTCTGGGTTCTCACTTTTGGGTAAGAAGTGGCTGACCTGAGTTCAGACTCTCTCAATCATACGGCTAGAAGGGCAGCAGAGAAAGCTCCTTTCTATGTAAAGGCTGAAGAGGGAAGTCTGGTTATTCCTGTAACACCTCCAAGCAGAAAAGTGCTGGGAACCACCATTCCTAGCAGCTCAGTTGATTCCTGAGCCAGACCACCCTGGAGTGCTTGTGGTAGAGCATGAGAAATTCCACCCATGTGGGACGTTTACCCAGCTGGCTGCCAGAGTCTGTGACAGCTCTTAGTCATCTCAAGGCCAGTCCCTGAAGAGAGGGCTCCCTTGGCCTCAGTGCCCCGAGTTCCTCTAGGAGCCATCCAGCGCAGGCGAGTGGCCCATTCTTGGTCCATTCCAGGATATTTTGAAACCAAGTGTGTTGCAGTGCCTGATGTAAGCTGTTGTACCCTGCAACAGAGATGTCAGGAACAAATATAGTGGCAAAAGAAGCCTTTTACTGGTAGCCCTCTGGAGAAGCTCCAGAAATTACTTCTAGTAACATTTAACCCAAAAAGTCAAGACATAGTCTTTACCCTTTGTTCAATGCTGGCTTCCAGAGTAAAGCGAAGAGCTCGTTGCCCAAACAGCTCTGCTGAGTGACCTAGAGGAACAATACAGAGCAACCCACTTCCTAGAAGGAAACCACAACGAAGGAGAGGTAACCCCCATGCTCTCTGAAGGTACTGCTGACTGGCTGTGGAATTCACGCTTGCTCAACCAAGGTCTGCAACATTTTACCCCATGTCAGAACCAGTCCTCCGTGAGAGCTTTGGAAATTATTAAAGAAGCTCTAGAAGAGCTTTCCTGAGACATACGTGAGTGCTGAGTACAAAGACCTATCTCCACCATCACAGGGTGTGCCACTGACATCCTGCAGCATGGCTTAATCACTTCTTTCAAAGGAGCAGAAGGGGAGAAAGGAAGGACAGTTACGCATGAAGCACTTTTTTCCCCTCTTTAGCCCTCTCTCTTTCTCATAGACTTGTTAGACACACACTTTCTGGTGCTCTCCTGTCTTCTCTAGCTTCAGTTCTGGCAGCCACAGCTGTATTTCTGTGCACTTTCACAATGTAATCCTTTTCCTTGACACATTGGTGGTAGGCTGCAGAGGCTGCAATAGGAGTAGGTGGATAGGATATCTAGTGGACATCCTAGTTTAGTAGCACACCCCTTGGCTCCAATATCCCTGCTCTGAGCATCCCAGCACGGTTCTGGAGTAGGGCTTTTTAACGCAAGGCTGGTGCCACATACTGTCCCTGTTCTTGCCTTAATTAATATCCAGGAAGCTGCTTCCCAGGATAAAGGTACTGTTTGTCAAAGAGCCCTTCCCACAGCAAGAGGATGCCTGTTTATGTGCCTGATCACCTCGTAAATGAACATTGCAGGTGATGAGATCTTCGGAGAACCAGAATGAGAAGCTTGATAAGGGAGACATCATGAACAGCCAAGGCCTGCAGGCACAAGAGGCAGGGTGGGCCCCCAACGAGTGCTCCGTTGTCCGCCCCTGATGCGTGAGGTGCAGTGTCTTTTCAGGACAGCCCAGGCTGTTTCCGATACACTCTCCTGGGACAGACTAAAGCATACCTGTTCCAGGCATGAAGAGCTCTGTGGAGTTTGGGGTAGGGCTGTGCTGTACAAGCCAAAGACAATATCGTGTGTGCAAGTACATTGTGCTTCCTTTGGGGTTTTGCTGTGTCTCTGTGTTTGCACAGAGCTGTGGTGGACCGAACCAGCATCTGTTTAGAAATGGTGTGGCTGGGGACAGTGATTGATGAGGAAAGAAGACAAGGCCAGGCAGATGCCAGCGAGATAAATGGTGTTTGGTGCACACATGCATGCAAGTCTGGCCATCCAGAAGCAGAGCAACTGGCCAGAGTTGTCTTTGCTTCTGACACAGCTGACTTCCTAGCAGATTTGGGCCGCTTGGTAATGCTGGCGTTGCTATTCGTCTAGCAGGTTCAGAGCGGGGCCACTGGATCAGGACGAAGAGGGTGTGACTGAACCGAGGACTGGTGTTTACTTCTGAGATGTGACAAGCTGTTTAAACTCTCATGAAGTCAGTAGAGATCTAGTCAGTACAGGGAATGCACCCTGAAGAGCAATCCAGCAGACCAGCCATGGCATGTGACCCTCAGTAGCGCAAAAAGAGACATCCAAGACAGCCACGAGGGTGGCAGATACAACATAAGAACTACACGAGATCTTCCTTTCTGGAGGGAGACCTGGAGACCACCAAACACCACCAGCATGATTCCACACAGCTGTTTTAATTCAAGTCACGCCCGGGAGCACGGGGACAGTGGCGCATAGCCATCACCGGAGAAAATACAGGTTCACTCACTTCCCAGCCATCTGAGGAAACAAACAGACCAAATGAGTTCAGATTCCATCCTGCGGACTTTGGGTACCCGGGAAACCGGGGCGTGACATCACCCGGCGGAAGGGAGACAGCAGCTTGTTCAGCCGCTGTAAGGCTGTAAGAAACCGCCGCTGCTCTGCGCAGCGGGGAACCTTCTGCTTCTCAGAAGAAAAACCCCGACCAGTCAGGCACTGCTGACAACGTGCGATGATCCAAAAGTTGCAAGGAAGTAGCCAGGGGTTACAGCACGTCAAAAGCCACGTTCAGCAAATTTCTCTCTCCAGATAATTTCGTCACTCAGCAGTGGTGGAAAATGGGGACCCGCACGGTGGATGCACGGCTTAGAGGAGCAGGTGGGGCCACCAAAGTCCCCAGCAGTACCCCTAACCGGTTGTTTACTGGCGGGTTTTCCTCTCAGCGTGCGTATGCCAAACCGCAGCTAAAAGCTTAGCGTGTAACCGCGGACGGGAAGCCTTAAAAGCAATGCATGAACCTACGCTTAAGACTATAAATAATTGAATCCGCTCTCAGTGCGGCTCTTCTCAGGGCTGAAGCAGCGGCCCTTCGGTGCCGCTGGAGGCGGGAGGCTGAGCGGGACGCTTCGAGCGAACACTTCGGCGCGAAGCCTTGCGGCCCGCTGGCACCGAGCCCTCCCGTGAGCGCGGGAGCCCGCCCGCCCGCCGCCGGCCGAGCCTCCGCCACCCGGCCGGACCTCCGGCGGCC